>Ga0207047_1128_pt1 | contig 17587 bp, 22 predicted proteins | sample Alteio_BWMinCont_67_FD_153302 | JGI IMG/M metagenome (GOLD analysis project Ga0207047, IMG submission 153302) | Enriched cells from forest soil in Barre Woods Harvard Forest LTER site, Petersham, Massachusetts, United States -... | ecosystem: Environmental > Terrestrial > Soil > Temperate forest >...
ACAATGCACGGATGAGCGCTATGGGAATTACCCAGATAGCTGCTGTTATGGGTAGTTGTGTAGCGGGTGGCGCCTACTTGCCTATTATGAGCGATGAAACGCTGATGGTGGAAGGGAATGGTTCTATTTTTCTGGCTGGTCCTTATCTTGTAAAAGCTGCTATTGGTGAGGATATAGATGTGCAAACGCTCGGAGGCGCAAAAACACATACCGAAATAAGCGGAATTGCCGATTATAAATTTGATACGGAAAGTGAATGTCTTGACCAGGTGCGGCGTATTATGGATAAAATCGGTGAGCAGCCGAGGGCAGGCTATGACCGTGCAAAATCTGCAGAACCTCAGAAAGACCCCAAAGAGTTATACGGTATTATATCGGCAGACAATGGCAAGTCTTATGATGTAACAGAAGTGATTAAGTGTATTGTTGACCATTCTGAGTTTGACCAGTTCAAAGAAGACTATGGTAAAACGATTGTGTGCGGTTATGCGCGCGTTGATGGCTGGGCGGTGGGCATTGTTGCCAACCAGCGAAAAATAGTAAAGAGCGGCAAGGGCGAAATGCAAATAGGAGGCGTGATATATAACGACAGCGCTGATAAAGCGGCGCGCTTCATTCTCAATTGCAACCAGAAAAAAATACCATTGGTTTTTTTACAGGATGTTACGGGATTTATGGTAGGCAGCCGTAGCGAACACGCAGGCATCATAAAGGATGGCGCCAAAATGGTAAATGCAGTGGCTAATTCTGTAGTGCCGAAGATTACTGTTATCATCGGTAATTCTTACGGTGCCGGAAATTACGCTATGTGCGGCAAGGCTTACGACCCGCGTTTTATTTACGCGTGGCCCAATGCTAAAATTGCCGTTATGGGCGGGGAGCAGGCTGCAAAAACATTATTGCAAATACAGGTAGCCTCTTTAAAAACGAAAGGTGAGGAAATAGCTCCCGAAAAAGAAAAAGAATTGCTACGTGAAATCACCGAGCGCTACAACAGCCAGACGTCGGCTTATTATGCTGCTGCACGCTTATGGGTAGACGAAATAATAGACCCTGCTGATACGCGAAAGGTAATATCCGAAGGTATTGCGGCAGCCAACCATGCCGTAATTGAAAGAGAATTTAAAACAGGTGTTTTCCAGGTATAGTCAAAAAATGTAGGTGGTAAGTAGCGCCTCCCTCTCCCTTGGAGAGGGTCGGGGTGAGGCTAATAAATCCAAGTTATGATTGAAGTAAAAAATGTGTGGAAAAGTTTTGATGGCAAAGTGGTGATACAGGATGTGTCGGCTACGATGCAGCCGGGTAAAACCAACCTGATTATAGGCACCAGCGGCAGCGGCAAAACTGTTTTGATGAAATTAACGATTGGCTTGGTTCCGGTGGACAAGGGAGAAGTATTTTATGAAGGGAAGGACATAACGAAAATGGGGGAGAAGGAATTGAAGGAAGTGCGCAAGCAAATAGGGATGTTGTTTCAGGGCGGGGCACTATTTGATAGTAAGGATGTAGAAAAGAATGTGATGTTCCCCCTGGATATGTTTACCAAAATGAGCGAAGCGGAAAAAATGAGGCGCGTGAATGAAGTGCTGGAAAGAGTGAATCTAAAAGACGCAAATAGAAAATTTCCATCAGAAATAAGCGGGGGTATGAAAAAGCGCGTAGCCCTTGCAAGAGCCATTGTACTCAATCCGAAATATCTTTTTTGTGATGAGCCTAATTCCGGTCTTGACCCTCAAACGTCTTTGGTTATAGACAAACTGATAAAGGAAATTACCCTTGAGTACAACATTACTTCCATTATCAATACTCACGACATGAACACCGTTATGGAAAGCGGCGACCACATTATCTATATATACCAGGGCAAAAAGCAGTGGGAGGGTTCTAATAAAGAAATTATTTTCAGTAAAGACGAGCGGCTCAATTCATTTATTTTCGCTTCAGAATTTCTCACCAAGGCAAAGGAAATGAGCATGATGGAAGCGCAGGGAAGGAAATAATAATACACATATGTCACTGCGAGGAACGAAGCAGTCTCACGAAATGCGTATTCAAAAAGGCGGAAAATCTTACCCAACTGTTCACACCGCATTTGTGCAGGATCGTTCCTCGTAATTATGAGCTATTCTATCTTTTATTATCATGATGTCTTATTGTTCCTTAATATCAAGAGCCTTTAGCATTTTGTCGGTATGCTCATTCGTATAAATTCCGGCGCCGTTTACTAATATGCCCTTTATTCCGTGTTTGATAGATGATATGGCATAGATGGTCGCTTCATCTGCCGGGTCGCTTTCACCTTCAAAGCGGTAGAATTTGTCTATAATGAAATCGACATGAAGATTATCATAACCCCGCTTATCCAATATATCTTGCTGTAAATTAAAATCTGTTGTGTATCCTTCGTTTTGGAGACGATTTATAATTTCAAACATGGTGGTCATTGGTTCCATGAGAAGTTTTTTTTCAATTTTTACAGTTCTGTTTTTTTATAGGTAACGCTTATAAAAGCGCTTGTATTCTTCGTGGTATCCAGAGTTACAAAGTCAACTTTATAATTCTCAAAATCTTCCCAATTATTTATTGATTTTTTTAATTGAACGGCAATATTTTTTCCTAACTCCTTGAGTTGCACATTACCTGTAGGAATATTTTTTCCATTAATAATGGTAGCGGTTACTGTAGTGCTGGTAGCTTGACGAATGTTTATAATTTTTGCAACCTGAATTTCTGTTTTAATTTTCACAGCCTGAATTTCTGTTTTTTCACAATCTACTATCCCTTTGATGTTATTATTAAACGAGGGTATGTTTGTTGCTTTACTGCCCGTAAGGATATGGTCCTCCCTGAATGCAAGATTCATGGGTTGCGTTGTTGATGTATAGTAACAACCACATAGTAAACATGAAATTGCCAGACAAAAAAACACTTTTGTAAAAGCAGATTTGGAGAAAGTCATACAGTTTTTTTGCTTTTGTGATTTGGCAATATACAAAAAACCGCCTCAAAATTTATTTCGAGACGGCTTTTTGACTCTTTAACTTTTTTAACGAATTAACCTTTAAACGAATTAACCCTTACGCAAGAATAGTTTCTGCAACCTTTTCTTTCACCATTTCTGCATTACAGGTTATCGCAACATCTAAGCCGACCATCACTCCACCTGTTTGGTCAGTCATGGCGCCAAAGCTAACACCATAATCGGTTCTGTTCACCTTGCCAGTTACTTCCACGCCCATACGGGTGTTGCCCCAGGGGTCCTGGATGATGCCGTTCAATTCCACATTAAATGTTTCAGCCTTGCTTATGCCACGCATGGTTAGCATGCCATGCATTTTGTAGTGTGTGTTGTCAATTTTTTCCATCCGCTCACTCTCAAACTTTATCTGAGGGTTATGTTCCGCATCAAAGAAATCATTGGCGCGCAGGTGCGCGTCCCGTTGCTCGTTGTTGGTATGGATGGAATGTACATCCGCGGTGAAATGCACCTTTGCGGTTGCAATATCATCCCCGTCTGTTTCCGCGGTAGCGGTAAACGATTTGAATTCACCGATTACGTTTGCAATCATCAGGTGCCTTACCTTAAAGTTTACCTGTGCGTGTGTGGGGTCTAAAGCCCATTTTGTTTTTGTCATTGTTTGTTGTTTTTAATTGTTTTTGTTTTAATTGTTTGTTATTTGTCCCGATAGCTATCGGGATGGATTCTTTTTTATTGGAATTTGGAATTTAAACATTGGATTTTACAACTGTTGTTTTTGCGTCAACACTCAGCGGTCCTGCCCCGAAGTAGGTAATGAGTAATGCTGCGCCGAGTATGGACAAGTTTTTGATGAACATGCTCATCTGTATCTGCATTTGCATGGGGTCGGTGAAAGTCCAGAATTTATGCATCATAAAAGTTACCGGAACCATGAAGAGTATGATGTGCCATGCGCCAATTTTAGCTTTAAAACCTATAATAATACTAAGTGCGCCCAGCACGGCAAATATTCCTGACAATGGTACCAGCACATAAGGCAAGGGTACGCCTTGTGAAGCTGCGTAGCCAATGCCCTGTTCTGAAAAGTGACCCATTGCTGCGGTCAAAAAGATGAGTGAGAACAGAATTCTGCCAATTAGTACAGTTGCTTTCATAAACTTGCTTTTTTAGTTGTTATTAATAATTGTTTATTTTATAAAACCTAACACTGTTAATTATTTATGCAAAAAAAATATATTACGTTTCCAATCCCTTTATAAATCCCGTTATGAAGTCGTTCAGTATCATTTTATTCATTTCTTTAGGCTCAACTCCCTTATGAGAAGCTTGCGGCGTCATCAGGTTGATAGAAACTAATCCATGCAACATAGACCAAAAAGAATTCAACTTTAAAAAAGAGTTAGCCTCTTTATTTCCATTCTCTTCCAAAATAGCCTCTATTGTGGTTTTGATGATAATGGTAAAGTCCATCAACTCGGGCATGTTCCTTATTTGTTCGCAGCCGGGCATCCCTAAACCGAACATCACCTGGTAGTATTGTTGATTTTGAAAAGCAAAATCCCAATATGCGAATGCTATTGCTTCCAGTTGCTTTGCAGGTTTTTTATGTTCAGCCCGCGCATCTTTCAGTTTATCACCTAGCAACTTAAAACCAAGCTTGGTGAATTCAAACAAAATAGCCTCTTTATTTTCGAAATGGTCGTACACCACGGGGATGCTATACTCAATGGCATCAGCTATTTTGCGTATAGAGAGTGTCTGCCAGCCTTCTTTATTCACTATCTCCCATGCGGAAAATAGAATGCTATCCCTTACCTCTTTTCTTTGCCTTTCTTTACGTTCTGTGATTCCCATATTTGCTGCCTGTATTTTTCCTAACAGCGTTAGCAAAGATACGCATGGTTTTCAATATAGCAAGAGAATGAGGTATAGATTTTAGATATGGGGGGATTTTGGGGGATTATAATGGGTGGGTAACGTTATTCCGAGATAACAACCACATTCTTTTCATTTGAATTTGCCAGGCAGGTCAATACCGATGAAATTAACGGGCTAAGATGTTTTAAGGTATTTCTGAAAACATCCAATAAAATAATTTGACAGGGAAGATTTGATATGTTTTGCTGATAGGGGAGATTTTTATCAACAATAATCCAGCAATCAAATTGATGTTCTTTTAATAGTTTAAGTAGCGCCCCATTCTTTACCCCATTCCACTGCATATCGCGCACTGTATATACTTCGTAAATACCTGAGGGAAAAAGGTTTTTAAATCTGACGTCTATATTTTCGTCAAGAAGTATCTTCATGCTGCAATATCAGATAGAATCTTTGTAGCCGCAAGTTCAATAACCGCTTCCGCCTGCTCACGGGAAACAGAAGGGAAGCCAATTAAAAAATTGTCTAAGGAACTTTCTTCCAGATAGTCAAAAAGTGTTTTGACAGTAACGCGTGTGCCTTTGAACACGGGTTCCCCGCCGACTATCTCCTTATCCACAACAATATATTTATCTAAAGTTGACATGGTTATGCTAAGTTAGGTAATTTCTATCAATAACAGTCATAAACATTGCCGCTCATTTAACGAATTTTTAAAACTCTTTCTTATATTAACATCATACTTTCTCCCTAACTTTATATAATTAACAATCCCCAATTTTTAGTCCCGCTAAAAACAATCGCATGGTGAGTTGTGTATGGAGAACAGGTGTCTATGTCTTTTGTAGTATCCTGTTTATTTTCCCGCAAGGTTCAAATCTTTTTGCCAAAGGTGCAGGTGAAAACAGTGATGTGAAACCACAAGTAAACCAAACCCAATTTCATTGGAATGAAAAACAAAAACTCACATGGGAAGATTTTAAAGGAGCTATTCCCGCCAACACAGACGATAATGCCGCGGCAGCCACTTATTGCAGCATAGGCTTTGAAATAGACAAAAAGGCTTCAGATAATAAACCGGAAATAACCGTTTACAATAATTTTTACATCAATCAATCGTGGGTACGTGCTGATGCCAAAATATCGGATATACTTGCTCACGAACAAGGGCACTTTGATTTGTGCGAGTTATATACACGCAAATTAAAAAGCCGCATAGATACGGCTATTGCTGAAACTGATGCTGCCTATGTTCAGGAATCTTTGCGCCGCATCTACAATGAGGTTAGTGCAGAATACGAAAGCCGCCAGGTATGCTATGAGCGCGAAACCATACACGGCACAGACATTGAAAATCAAAAAAAGTGGACAGAAACAATAGCCGGAGAATTATCAGTTAGTGGTAATTGATTTTGCAAACTTATTTTCTGGTAATAAAAAAAGGGGTGAAAACACCCCTTTTTTTATTAGTTAACTTACGATTCTCGCTCACTCCTATTTACTAAAGACGCCGTTGGATGGCGGCAGGTCTATACTGTTTTGATTATAGTTAAGGTTGCGTTGTTCATTTTTCTGAGGTCCGTCATATTGAGGGCTCGGTAAGCCTTCGTATGGAGCGCGCCCGTAATCGTAAGTTACTATTATATTGTGTTGCCTGTATCCTTGCTGCGGATAATATCCTGTATAAGAACTTACTTTATTCATTCCATTAGGAGTTGCAAGTAAATCATCACACGGGTTTTTCTTTTCCGATGCCATCGTTTTCTTTCCGCTATAGGTATCATTTGTCCAGTTTGGATGTTCACTGCATATGTAGTTCCCCTTGCTGTTTTTGCATACCCTGTAGTTCTTGGCAAATTTTGAATTTGCCTGCGCGTTTGCACTGCCATAAGCCAATCCAGCCAACATCAGCGCTATTATTATCTTTTTCATCGTTTTTCGTTTTAGAGTTAACTAATAATAATCTTTGTCCCTTATACTCTTTTAAAAAGCATTCCCCCTGCTGTTAATGAAATTGTAAATGCCCCTGTATGCAACATTTGCAGTTGATTTTCAATATTTAAGACACTTTGTCCCTAATTGTTAAATTAACATGCCATTGTTTCCTGATGATTACTTTTGGAACACTTTTTATACAATATAATAGGAAGAAAAACAGAATCTTAGATAATGAACTTAAATAATTTCACAATCAAGGCACAGGAGATAGTGCAGCAGGCACAGCAACTGGCTTTCAATAACCAGAACCCTAATATTGAAACGGCACACTTGCTCAAAGCCCTCATTGATGATAATGATGGACCCATCGCTTATCTACTCAAAAAGAACAATGTAAACATTGACTTTGTTGAAGGCAAACTGGAAGAGCAAATAAAACACCTGCCCAAAATACAAGGCAGCGAACCTGCGCAAAATATCAGCCGCGAGATGAATAATGTGATACTGCGCACCGCCAATATATTGAAGACATTTAACGACGAATTCGTAACGCCCGAACATTTGCTCATCAGTTTGCTACAGGTGAATGATGAAAGCGGAAAACTCCTGAAAGATGCCGGTCTTACCGAGAAGGGCTTGGAGTCGGCAATAAAAGAGTTGCGCAAAGGCAGTACCGTGAGTTCGCAAACATCAGACCAGCAGTTTAACGCATTGGAACGTTATGGTAAAAACCTTAATGAACTTGCCCGCAATGGTAAATTAGACCCCGTAATAGGAAGGGATGAAGAAATACGCCGTACCCTGCATATCCTTTCCCGCCGCACTAAAAATAATCCGATATTGGTTGGCGAACCCGGTGTCGGTAAAACGGCTATCGTGGAAGGATTAGCACACCGTATCATTAATGGCGACGTGCCGGATAACCTGAAATCGAAAATCATATTTGCCCTTGATATGGGCTCGTTGATGGCAGGTGCAAAATACCGGGGCGAGTTTGAAGAAAGGCTGAAGGCTGTGGTGAAAGAAGTGTCGGATAGTAATGGTGAAATCCTACTGTTTATTGATGAAATACATACCCTTATCGGCGCGGGCGCAATGGAAGGCGCAATGGATGCAGCCAATATTCTGAAACCGGCTCTTGCCCGCGGCGACCTTCGTGCCATTGGCGCCACGACGCTGAATGAATATCAAAAATATTTTGAAAAAGATAAAGCGCTGGAACGCCGTTTTCAACGCGTAATAGTTGACGAGCCTTCAACCGAAGACGCTATTTCCATATTGCGCGGGCTCAAAGACCGTTACGAAAGCCACCACAAGGTGCGCATCAAGGACGAAGCCATTATAGCGGCAGTGGAATTATCGAGTCGTTATATCACCGACAGGTTTTTGCCCGATAAAGCAATAGACCTGATTGACGAAAGCGCCGCCAAGCTGAAGCTGGAAATGAACTCCATGCCCGAAGAATTGGATGAACTGGAACGCCGCATCCGCCAGTTGGAGATAGAACGTGAAGCGATAAAACGCGAAAGCGATGAACCAAAATTAAAGGAACTGTCGCAGGAAATTTCTGCCTTTACGGTTGAGCGCGACACCCTAAAAGCCAAATGGCTGGAGGAAAAAGAGATTGTTGACAAAATTAATAAAGCTAAAACACGCATTGAACACCTGAAACTGGAAGCTGAGCAGGCAGAGCGTGAGGGTGATTATGGCAGGGTGGCAGAAATACGTTACGGTAAGGTAAAGGAAGAAGAAGCTACGATAGATGATTTGTCTTTGGAGTTGGAGGTTATGGATAGCAATCAAAAACGTTTGCTCAAAGAAGAAGTGGATGCCGAAGACATAGCCGAGAATGTAGCCAAAGCCACCGGCATTCCGGTGCAGCGTATGTTGCAGAGCGAGCGCGAAAAGCTGTTGCATCTGGAAGAAGAGTTACACAAACGTGTGGTAGGGCAGGATGAAGCAATAGTTGCGGTATCAGACGCCATACGCCGCGGACGGGCAGGGCTGCATGACCCGCGCAAACCGATAGGCTCTTTTATCTTTCTCGGTACAACAGGCGTAGGTAAAACCGAATTGGCAAAAGCGCTTGCGGAAGTCTTGTTTGATGATGACAGTATGATGACCCGTATAGATATGAGCGAGTACCAGGAAAAACATAGCGTAAGCCGTCTTGTAGGCGCACCTCCGGGTTATGTAGGTTATGAAGAAGGCGGACAATTGACAGAAGCGGTGCGCAGGAAACCCTATTCTGTGGTGCTCCTCGACGAAATAGAAAAAGCGCATCCCGATGTATTCAATGTACTGCTACAGGTACTCGACGATGGTCGCCTTACAGATAATAAGGGTAGGGTGGTGAATTTTAAAAATACGCTCATCATCATGACCAGCAATATGGGCAGTTTGCTCATACAGGAAAACTTCGCCAACTTAAAAGACAAGGATATTGAAGAGGTAATAGAAAATACCAAGGAACAGGTTATTGATTTGCTTCGCCAAACCGTGCGCCCTGAATTCCTCAACCGGATAGACGATATCATTATGTTCCATCCATTGATGAAAAAGGAAATTAGGGGTATCATACGTATACAACTTGCAGGGTTGCGTAAACAATTAATGGAACAGGGTATTGACCTTGAGTTCTCCGACTATGCACTTGATTATCTGGTTCAACGCGGTTTTGACCCGCAATACGGCGCCCGACCGCTGAAAAGACTGATACAGAAAGACATCATCAACATGCTAAGCAAAAAAATCATTGCCGGTGAAATTGATAAATCAAAGCCTGTGCTGATAGATGTGTTTGATGGGGTGGTGGTAATCCGGAATGAATCTCATATAGAGGCGCAGTAAGGACATTGGTAAAAGTATATCGGAAAAGCGAATTCAACCGTTGCCGTAATGATAGTAAGAATTACAAATATTGAAGTACACCCGGATTTTTCTATTGCATTTACATTCAGTGATGGTATGAAAAAGAATGTGGATTTCAAGCCATTCATAGGCAAGGATAAGTTAAGCGCTCCTTTGAAGGATTATGCCTATTTCAGCAAGGTGAAAATATACGAAAAAGGAAGGGGTATTTATTGGCCCAATGAGTTTGATTTCTGCCCGGATTACCTTCATGATTATGTCTGAGATTTTTTGCCCAATGATTGGCTACTAAGTGTCAATACAGGTTTGAATATACAGACGCAATAAAATCAGTTTACGATAAGAACCCCTTTATTGCACTATTCACAGCATCCGCTTTTTCCCATTGCAAAAAGTGCCCGGCTTCGGGAATCATTTGAAGGGTTGCGTTGGGCATTTGTGCAACGGCGTGTTCGGCAATTTTTCTCGTGGTAGTGTGGTGAAGCAGTTTATTCGGTATCACGGCATCGTGCTCGCCGAATAAAATAAGGGTACGTTGTTTTATAAGATGCAGCTTTTCCAATACCGGCTCGTCAAGCATACCGTTCACGCAGCCCTCTATCATTTTTTTATATGCATTGACCGGGTAAGTTTGCATTATGGCAACAAGGTCAGTAATCATTTCATTGGCTTGCGAAGGGTTGCGGTAAAAACAGGTTTTCATTATTTGCTGCAGCTTACTTTCTTCATTAGAAAAATGGTCTAATAAATTTAATGCCGCCTGGTAAAGTTGCTTTTCGGATGCAGTAAAAATTTCAAATCCCGCAGGTGCGCAGAGTATTAAATCTTCAACGAAGTTAGCATGTTGCAACACTGCTATGATAGAAGTTTGCCCGCCCATGGAATGCCCGGCTAAGCAAACATTTTTTAACCCAAGCCTGTTTATAAAATCATATACTGATTCAGCAAAAAAACTCATGCTGTAGAGATAATCTCCATGGTCTGACAAGCCATTGCCCGGCAGGTCAATCGCTATGCAGCGGTAATAGTTTTTCAGGTACTCAATATTCTTTTTCCAGCATAAGGCATAAGCCCCCAATCCGTGTACAAAGACCAGCGTTCTGTCGCCCTGCCCCTCATCTATATAAGCAAGATTGCAGCCGGATGATAATTGTATTTTCTTAACAGTATATGGGTAATAGGACGCACTTATCATAGCGTGGTTATCGGTATATTAATTATTGATTTTCAATATGATATGGATATTGTACTCCACTTATGGTTTAAGGTATTTTGCATGCCTGAATGGCAGGATGAAACCAGCAGTTATTTCAGGATAATTGCCTGGGGAGCACTGATAACGCCGGCTTCCTGCATCGTTTTTTGCAGGTCAGGATCACCCAACATTTTATTGAATGCAGCAACATCTCCCACTTCCCAAATGATGTACACATTACCGGGGTCGTCGGAACTTTCACCGACCGCTAATTGTTTCATTCCGGCGGCATCTCTGCGTGCAACGTCTGCATCATATATTTTTCTCCAGGAGCTATAATTATTCACTCTGTGATTTACAATAACGGTAGCCATAATTTTTTGTTTTTGAACTTGCAATTTACAATATAATTTCATTGCCGCAAATAGAATGAAGTATGCAAATATCTATTTGTTGTTCTGATATAAAATAAAAAAGCATCGTGACTTTTACGATGCTTTTCAAAAATTTGTTAACTATTTTATCAGCATCTTTCTATTACCCACTTGGCTACTGCAGGAGCTAGTTCTTTTTGAGATTTGCCACCCACAAATACACCAATATGTCCGCCGGGGAAAGGATATTCTTTTTTATCGGTTGACCCTAAGTAGGGCATAATGGTACGGGTGCTTTCGTTTGGAATAATATTATCTTCTGTAGCGTAAACATTCAGGAAAGGCATGGTTACTTTTTTGAGGTCTATCCGCCGTCCGCCTAATTCCATGGTTCCTTTGATGAGCTTGTTATCGCGAAACAGGTCTTTGATATACTTACGGTACATTTCGCCGGTTATGGCAGGAAGGTCGCTTTTCCAATGTTCCATGCGGAGGAAATTGAGCATTTTATTTTTATCGTCCAGCGAATCCATAATACCTAAGTACTTGCTGATGTTCATGCTTGGCTTCAACATGCCGAACGAACTGTCAATCATTTCGCCGGGTATTATGCCGAGGGTATCCACCATAGCATCTACATCTATATATTTTGCCCATTTATAGAGTATACATGCCTGTGTGGAAAAATCGAAAGGCGCTACGTAGGTAGTGAGTGTTTTTAGTTTTTCAGGATAGAGCGCGGCATACATCATGGAGTAAGTACCTGCCTGACAAATACCCATTTTATGAATCTTATTTACTTTATGCGTTCTGCGGATAAAATCTATGGCATCGTTCATGTAGCCGTCTATATAATCTTCCATGGTTATATAGCGGTCAGCCTTGGTGGGGTAGCCCCAGTCCATGATATAGACGTCCAGCCCTTCATCTATCAGTTTTTTCATCAGGCTGCGGTCTTGCTGCAGGTCTAAAACATCCTGCCGGTTCAGCATGGCGAAAGATACGAGTACGGGCGTGGCACATTTGGGAGGAGTGTCGCGCCTGTAATGGAACATTTTTACCATATCCTGCTGCCACACGAGGTCTTTGGGAGTGGTGGCAACATCTACGGTATCAATTTGCTGTAATGTTTCATACCCTTTTTCCAGCTTTTTGGTTGTAGTAACCATTTCTTCCATGATGCTTGCGATGTTCCAATTCATATCGTCCATATAGTTTTTGCAAAATTACGGTAATAATGGTTAATGATAAATGCCTGCCCGTACCGAAAAGGTACGTTCGGGTAGGGTTAATGCCGTGATTCTGAAAAAAGATGTGTCATTTGAGGTCGCATTTTTCGTTTTATTTTAGCCCATACAATAGTAATGATGAGTATTTTGTGCCTATTATGTTCCTTTTTGTTGAGAGAACGGAACAAAAAGTGGGGTATAGAGACCATAAAATGTACCTGTTTTTGCACCAATTTAATAGTAAATGGTGCACTGACTTCGTCAATGTGCAAATTAATAATGTGCAAATGTGCAAATTCCGATTGGCTGGTAAGTTGGTCGGGCAGGGTGTACCGTTATTTTGAGGCAATCCCAATATTTCAAAGAACTACTGCGAGGTGATAAGCCTCAGTATATAGGTACCACCCTAACATCCGCTGAGATATAATGGGGGTACCAAACTGAGGTAAAGTTCCGGAATGTTGTGAGATAAGGGGGAATTGTGCCCCACCTTTTTTTGTGCAAATATGTTAATATTCAAATGTGGAGTTTCAATAAAACGATGTTTAGAGCGGAGAAACAGAGCGGAGAGCGGGGAAGCAGAACGGAGGAAAAAAGTAGCCCCCTTTCTAATTATCTTTTGGAACCCTACCGGCGTAGGCATAGTACTTTGACCAATAATCCTCGTTAAGGTTACTGATAACAACGCCTTGGGATGAAGACGCATGTACAAAGTAATTGTTGGCGAGATAAATGCCTACGTGTGTGATGTGCTTACTATGGATGTGAAAAAATACAAGGTCGCCTTCATCCAGATTGTTGATGTGTTTTATCACCTCACAATTGCTCATTTGGTCGGCGGCGGTGCGGAAGAGGTTTACTCCATATACATCGTTGTAGAGCCGCTGCGCGAAGCCGGAGCAATCTATGCCTGATTTATCGGTGCCGCCGGACTTGTATGTTACACCATACCATTTATCTATAAATTCATACAGGGTATAATTTTTTATTTCTTTTGATTTTATACCCAATTTGTTAGCGTATTTTTCACGCAATGTGCCTTTGTCGGCGGGGTCTATTTCCGCGGTCTGTTGTTTGGAATCTTCATCAATGTTTTCGGTCTTGCTTTTTTTGGTTGCGCCTTTTTTGTGTTGTACAACATCCATTTTTACGCTGTTCCTGTTGTGCCTGCCCACATATATATCATCAATAAACTTCGGCTTTTTCGAATAAGAATTATGAGCAGTATGCTTACTGCTGTGGCAGGCGACAATAAAAGCTAAGGCAATAACCAAAGCTGTGAGTTGCAATGAAAATTTCCTCATTTGGAGGATGAGTTAGTTAGTAGGATGCAAAATTAGATGATGTGATATTAGAAACCAACTTTTTGAATATGGGTATTCACATTTTAATCACAATATTTGGTTTTTGCAAATATTCCTAAATAAAAAATCCTTTTTAGCATTAAGATAGTTACTTGTTATTGACTTTTCGAAAGTAGTCTTGATGGCACAGTATATGCTAGATCTTCCATCGCCTCACCATCCTCAATTGGTCTAAAAATAACATAAAGTTGATTGTCTTTGCCTTTAAATTCATCCTCAATTATAACACCTTTGGGATAATTGTTATCTTCTATTGTTGGTATCATTAGCTCAACTTTATCGCCTTTTAACCATTTGGGATTATCTACAGGGTTTCTAAAATTCTCATGCTCGGCAAGCATTTGTTCCCTGTGTATTAAGCGAACTCCTTTGACTAATTCTCCATTCTCATTTAAGTATGGATCAATTATTGGTGCAATCCCCGTTCCGAAAAATTCTCTCATATAAGAATCAAATTCGGTGTCGCTTTTAATGATTTTTAATTCTAATTGTTGAAGAAGTTTATCAGAGTCAATAAGATTCCATGATTTATATATGTTTTCAAACGATAGTGGATCTGATATAAGGGGAACAATATTTCCTAAATTCAATATTGTTTCATCCTCAATATTTCTGACAATGCAGATAGGGGCATAAAAAAATATATGCTCTTCCCTTTTTTCTAAAAGTTTACTATATCGAGTTACTTCTATATTCTCGATTTCAATTACAGTTTCGTCTGCATCTTTAATTTTCAATAGTTGCTCCCGATTCCCATAGCAGAATTTTTTAGAAGTATAAGATAGAGGGTTGTTTATTTCCCTATATTTAACTATACCTTCAAGTATTTCTTCTTTTGCCTTTTCTGCATCAGGTTTATTAAATCGATGAATTTTACCACGATCAGTCATAAAAATAGTTGCCCCATTTGATAGGAGAAAATTAAGACAATAGCTATAATCATTGAATTCATTTCCAATAGCACTCCATGCGACGATGGGTTCTCTATTTTGAATTCCTTTGGATGATCTATATCCATTCATTAATCCTTGACCTTTCATCATTAAACGAGCCCAAGTCTTGAAATCGAATGTTTTTAGAAAAAAATCTTTTACTGAAAAGTTTGGAATAACTCTACCGATAATCCTATCGATTGGTCTTTTACATGTGTTATGTACGGCTCCTATCGCAGGTTTGGAATCAACATCATCAATTTCAACGACAAAGCACCCGCTGGAAACAGCAATTGTTTTGTCGCAATGAAGACATTTTATAAAGTCAGTATTTTTACGAGCTAATTCTTGTAAGTAACTTCTATGTAATTCTGCTATAGGTTTATTTTCATCACTTTCAATATTATAGTCAGGGTTGGAAGGTAAAAAAGCAATTTTCTTATTTTTAAATGTTTCGCTATTATCAGAGATGAAACGTTCTATCCCCTCTATTGTCGCAGCTCTTTGCAGTACAACCCACTCGTCATTTGTATCAGCTAATTTTATAAGATTTCGCTTAAACTCATGTTTAATTTTTCCATCGTCGGAGAAGCGAAACAATTCAGTAATCAAATAATCAACACCATCAATGAATGATTCAATAAATAATACCTCTTTGGCGACTGGTATTCGTCCATGCTGTATAATTTCTGTATTAAAATATGCCTTTAACTCATCAGATTCATTACTCGTATCTTCATCACATGGAATATATCTTTTTAATATTTTTTCAATTGATTGCTTACTTACGGATTGCCTTTTCCTTGCATATTCAAGGCAGTTGGCAATTAGCGTATTCCATACTAATACAGGATCAATAAATCTTTTTCCACTCAATAGGAAAATTGCGACTTGCTCATTTGGGCGTCCTAACTCAATATCTATTATTGCAATGTAAATTTGTTTTGAAAAATTAATAAAATCTTTTGGTTTTGAATCTTTACCAGATTTGATTTTATATATACTGTGGAATAAATTTTTAAACTTATCGAATGTTTCTTTTTCGGACTTGTTTAAAGGATTGTCTATGAATGCATCATCATTAAGTCTTATGGATTCAGTTATTTTATTTAGTTCTTGAGTTATTGAACCAGAACTATTACTAGTGGTAGCTAAAACATAATGCTCTTGTGCAAAAGATTTTTTTATAAACTGAGTAATAAATTGTTCAATAGTTTTATAAAAATCTGTACCAAAATCTATTTGAAATGAAAGAGATCTCTTAATCTGTAAAAATAAAATACAGTCTTTACATTTTATTTTTAAATCATCGATTGGATCGTCTGTTTCGAAATGAACACTGTCAATTTCAAGCTTTTGACCAATACCAAATGTTCCAGCTAAATCAAAGTCAGTGTATTGTGCAACTAAGGTTAGTGCCGCAATTCTCTGCTGATAGTTTATTCCCGAATTTGTACCAGCACCGCTCATTCTGTCATATTTAAGTTTTATTGCTTGGGAAACATTATTGCAAAATAATAACAAAAAGTTCGAACTTATTGATATGAAGACGAAATAAAAACCCTTGCAAAGTAGGAGTTTTATGAAAAGTAGTTCCAAGTGGGGAAATGGACCAAATGTTTTATGATTTGGTTAAAATAAGGTTGCTCAGAAATTGAAAAACTATACAAGAGGTTTAATTGGCAGAAGCGTCTCCTGTTTGATAGCTTTTTCCCAATTATCCATTAATTCATTCTGATGAATTGCAGCCCACTCAATTACTAACCCTAATACCCGGGGTGGTAAATAGCCACCCCATAATTCAAGTTTTTGAATATCAATGATTGCTGAATGTTCTGCATAAACTGCATGAAAATGAGGCGGATTATGCTCCCTGTAATACATTTTAATAATAATCCCGAGGAAAATACTAATCTGCGGCATGGAAAGATGGTGTGCGTAATAATTGAGCAGGTTCTATATTTAGTATTTCTGCATAGATATTATCGGCATCAATTTCTAATTCATCAGACCATGCTATTGATGAACCATTAGTGTACACGTTGCGGAATAACTTTTCGTCTTTCAATTGTTGAAAAATACCTTTTTGAATTAAATTATTCAAATCAATTATACCCGAAACACCGTCACTAAAAATAACACTTATTCTATAAGAATCAAGCGGCTTTACTTCTATCGCTTTCATAAAAGAAGTTATAATACAAAATTAGGGTATTTTTCAGGAATTGGGTAAGAAAGGTGCATTTCAAAATTTTCGCTATTATTTTAAAGATAGCCCCTATGGGCAATGTCATTAAGTTAGGGATATTGGTATCTATCCAAAAATATTACGCCCTTGCAGGGCTTGTGTGTGGTGCGTATATTGTACCGGGGGCTTCGCGCCCCCGGCTAATATTATTATGCCCTTTCAGGGCTTTTACGGCTTTTGTATTAGTCTAAAATAAAGTTGTGTAAATGATATTTCCTTAACTTAATGACATTGCCCGATGGGGCATTGGGTGTTGTGTGTTGGGGGTGCTACAAAGCGCGCACTCCTCCTGCCTTCGTTAAAGCTATGGCAGTTGAAAACGGAGTGATTATGATTATCTTGATGCGAAAATTTGAAGTGCAATTGTAAGAAACCAAGGCTTATAATAAAAAAAACCGTTACTGATTTAACAATAACGGTTTAGTAGCGAGGACAGGGTTCGAACCTATGACCTTCGGGTTATGAGCCCGACGAGCTACCGCTGCTCTACCTCGCGATGAGGTGCAAAGGTACGTTTATTGAGCCTAATAAACAAACTGCTTGCGTTTTTTGCCATAAACGCTCGTATTTTTACGCCC
>Ga0207047_1130_pt1 | contig 17529 bp, 4 predicted proteins | sample Alteio_BWMinCont_67_FD_153302 | JGI IMG/M metagenome (GOLD analysis project Ga0207047, IMG submission 153302) | Enriched cells from forest soil in Barre Woods Harvard Forest LTER site, Petersham, Massachusetts, United States -... | ecosystem: Environmental > Terrestrial > Soil > Temperate forest >...
AACGGACCGAGTGTTTGTTACAGCATATTCCCGTTGACCGTAACAGTAGATAGTGTACATTGGGGAGACAATAGCACAACCATTGGTGATAGCCTTAGTACATGCCATATCTATAAGAAAGGAGCCACGGATGATTCTATAAAAGTGTATTTTACGTCAACGGGTTGTAACAGCACTGTTTCTTACGGACCTGTGATAATAGACAGTGTAATGCCGGTAGCTACCGCCAAAATTGCACACGATACCATATGCCCGTTGTTTCTGGATAGTTTTTCTTACATCTGCCCTTTATGCACGGGTGAAAAGTGGTTATTCGGTGATGGTAATGTGACTTCTGTGGGCGATATTACCCATTCGTATGTTGGTCCGGCATCAGATACGGCTATGTTTTTAGCAAATGACAATGCATGTGTGGACACGATAAGAGTACCTATTATAATAGACAGCCCTTCTGCAACTTTTTATATCAATATAGTGAATTGCAGTAATCCCAAGCAATTTACATTTCATAATACCTCGGTAGGGGGGATAAGTTATAAATGGACTTTTGGCGACTCGGATAGCTCCACCGTAAAATCGCCGACCTACACCTATGCAAGTTATGGAACCTATACCGTAACCCTGTATGTAACAAGCAAGGTGGGGTGCGTGAATTATCTATCGTACACTATGCACGTGTATCCGTTTGTTGATACCTTCCACGCGAGCGATACCGATATATGCGCAGGCAGTTCGGTGGAGTTTATCGGACCATATTTTCCATCGGCATCAACGGGCGCGCAATATACATGGGTATTCGGCGATGGCAGCAGTACGGTAAATACGTATGATAGCGTGAGCCATACGTATAATACACCGGGAATAGACAGTGTAGAACTGATAGTAAAAAATACATGGGGATGTTATGATACATCGACGAAGCACTTATATATGCACGTAGCCGGGGCTCTTGCTAAGTTTGTGGAAGACACCACGATAGGCTGCGCACCGCTAAAAGTACATTTCAGAGATACGAGCACCGATATAGCGGGAGTGAGCATAGTGCAGAGAAAGTGGAATTGGGGAACAGGCGGAGCTATATCCGGAGGAGACAGCACGGTGCTCTCTCATACCTTTTACAGTAAGGGTTCTTATACTATCGTTTTAACGGATTCTGATACTTACGGATGTGTTACTTCGTATGCCTATTCAAGCATTATTGCGGATGCTCTTAACATTAATTTTTATAGTTCCGACTCTGTTTTTTGCCCCGGAAACGCAATGACGTTTACTGATACGCCTTCTGCGAGCAAGTATAAATGGTATTTCGGAGACGGGACAACCTCCACATTATCAAGCCCCACTCATACCTATACGGCTGTGGGCACTTATACGGATACCCTCATCGTAACAACGAGTACGGGATGCACCGATACGGCAATCAAAAAGAAGTACATCAATATCATCAGCATGGGGCTTGGGTTCAGCTTAAGCGATACCTCTGCAGCCTGCCCGCCTGACCCTGTTACGATAACCAATACCACTTCCACTTCGGGCAACAAATATTACTGGACATTCGGCAACGGTGGCTCTGACGTAACAACTACCACCAAATCGGAATATACTACCTACGCTTATCCCGGACTCTACACGGTAGAGATGATAGTAAAAGATTCATTGGGATGCGTGGATTCGGTATTAAAAACAGTGGATGTGCATGGGCCGACTGCTGTTTTTTCTTATAGCCCCGACAGCGGGTGCGCACCATTGGCGGTCACTTTCTTAGCCTCTTCACCGGTAGGTGTAAGTTCGTATATATGGACGATGGGCGATGGAGGAACAGACACTACAAGTGTTTCGACCTTTACCTATCTCTATACCAAGTACGGCAGCTATACCCCCTCACTGACGGTAAAAAATTCCAGTGGCTGCTATGTCACTTATCCCGGCAGCGTGGCTATATATGTGAATCAGCTAAGCGGAGATTTTTCTTTTTCGCCCACCACTGTGTGCAATACCGGCACTATTAATTTTACGGATACCACCATTTATTCATTATCTGCCGTTACCGGCGAGACCTGGAACTTCGGCGATGGGGGCACGGGCTCGGGAAACAGCGTTTCGCATAAGTATTTGAAACACGGTTCCTATACCGTAAAATTAATCATGGTGAATGCCACCGGCTGCACAGATACTATTACCCATACCGTTGTAATTGATTCTTTGCCGCCAATAAACGCGGGACCTGATAAGACCATATGTATCGGGGGTTCCACAACGCTCACCGCAAGCGGTGGAGTAAGTTATGTATGGGCGGGGTCAGATTTGTCGTGTACTTCGTGCGTTACTACAACTGCAAGCCCGACTGTTACTTCAATTTATACGGTAACGGGTACAGATGTTAATGGTTGTGTGAATACGGATACGGTTACCGTGAAGGTGAACCCGCTGCCGACGATTAGCGCGGGACCTGATGAAACCATATGCAAAGGAAGTTCTACTACGCTGATAGCCAGCGGGGGTAAAACTTATGTATGGGCGGGAGCAAGTTTGTCGTGTACAGTTTGTGATACGACAATTGCAAGCCCGACTGTTACCACTGTTTATACGGTAACAGGCACAGATAGTAACGGTTGTAAAAATACAGATACGACAACGGTAGCCGTGATTTTAGCACCGACTATAACCATCTCCGCTTTGCCTGACACCATTTGCACAGGCGGCAGTTCGGTATTGACCGCAAGCGGAGGCACAAGTTATGTCTGGTCATCAACAGATTTTAAGTGTACAACCTGCACCAGCGATACTGTGTCGCCGACAGCAACAAAAGTATATACCGTAACAGGCACTAAGTCGGGATGCCCCAACACGGCGACAATTAGTGTGAAAGTGAACCCATTGCCGACCATAACCACAGGAGGTTCGATAGCTATATGTTACGGGAGCTTTGGTGTTATTACTGCGAGCGGCGGTAAAACGTATTCATGGTCTCCGGCAGGTAAATGCCCCGTTTGCGCCAGTGATTCAGTGAGCCCCGGAAGTACCATCATTTATACGGTAACGGGAACAGACAGCAATGGCTGTAAAAATACCGCGACTGAAACAGTGAACGTAAATGCGCTGCCCCTGATAAATGCAAGCAAGGACACTACCATTTGTGCGGGCGGCAGTGCAAAAATCAGTGCGAGCGGCGGCAAGAGCTATTCGTGGCTTCCGGGACCGGGAAGTTGTTCGGCATCCTGCATTTCCTATACAATCAGTCCAGCAGCTACCCAACAATATACCGTAACCGGCACCGACACCAATGGCTGTAAAAACACGGATACCACAACGGTAGCCGTGACTCCATTGCCAACCCTAATAATTACGGCATCGCCCGATACCATTTGCATAGGCTCTACTTCCGTATTGACTGCAAGCGGAGCCACAAGCTATAGCTGGTCATCAACCGACTATAAGTGTACCACTTGTGTAAGCGACAGTGTGAAGCCTGCCGCTACAACCACTTACACGGTAACAGGCACTACTTTGGGATGCTCAAGCACTGCAACGATAAAAGTGAAGGTGAACCCATTGCCAACGATAGCTACCGGAGGTAAGGTGACTATGTGCGTGGGGAGTTGGGATTCGGTGACCGCAAGCGGCGCTAAAACTTATCTATGGTCTCCGGCAGGCAAATGCCCGGCATGTGCTATTGATTCAGTAAGTCCGGGAGCTACTGTCGTTTATACAGTGACGGGGACTGACAGCAACGGCTGTAAAAATACCGCGACTGATACCGTGATTGTGAACCCGCTACCGAAGATTAATGCGAGTAATGATACTACCATTTGTGCAGGCGGGAGCGCAAAACTTAGTGTGACCGGTGGCAAGAGTTATGTATGGCAGCCTACCGGAGGAGTCTGTGCGACCTCGTGCAGCTCGTACACGGTGACTCCTGCCGCTACCCAACTCTATACGGTAACGGGCACCGATAGCAATGGTTGTAAAAACACCGATACGGTAACAGTCGGCGTGACTCTATTACCTACTATAACAGCGAGTGCATCTCCCGACACCATTTGTATTGGCGCTACATCGGTACTAACTGCAAGCGGAGGGTCAAGCTATGTCTGGTCGTCAACTGATTTCAAGTGTACCACTTGTACGAACGATACTGTAAAGCCTGTAGCAACAACAATTTATACCGTAACGGGCACTAAATCAGGCTGCCCCAATACTGCAACGATAAGTGTGAAGGTGAATCCGTTGCCTACCATAACCGTTACTCCCCCCTGCGGAACGATATGTTTGGGAAGCAATGATATTCTAACAGCGAGCGGAGCTGTAAGTTATGTATGGAGCCCTTCAACCTATTTATCTGCAACAACGGGAGCGGTAGTAACGGCAGTTGACCCTACAACGACAGTTACGTATGTTGTTACCGGAACAGATGCGAATAGTTGTAAAAATACAGACACTATAACTGTCAACGAAACTCCTGCGCTGATTGTGAAAATTTCGGGTACCGACACGATATGCAAGGGCGACAGCACAACGCTTACCGCAAGCGGTGCTTCGAGTTATATATGGTCATCGTCTTCAGGGTTGTCTTGTACGAAATGTGTAGTTTCGAGAGCGAGCCCCTCGGTAACCAGTACTTATACGGTGGTAGGTACAAGTGGTACTTGTAAGGATACGACAACGGTGAAAGTAACGGTAGATAGCTTGCCTACGATAGTGTTGAGCGCAAAAGCAGACAGCGCTTGCTTTGGCTCATTAGATTCACTTACGGCGAGCGGAGCTAAAACATATACGTGGTCGCCATCCACTGACTTATCGTGTACAGTATGTGCAGTTACAATTGATACAGTTAAGGCAACGATTCTATACAAAGTGATAGGAATAGATGGCGATGGGTGTAAAGACTCGGCTAACATAACAATAACTATGGATACACTACCCAAGGTAACCATACCTACGGGTACTTCAGTAAAAATATGTACCGGGTCTAATACAACATTAAGCGCCGCCGGGGCGGCAACCTATACGTGGTCGCCTTCAACGACTTTGTCCTGTAGCACATGTGCTACTACGGTAGCCAGCCCTACGGTAACAACGACTTATACAGTAACGGGTACTAACGCCCATGGCTGCACGGGTACTGATACGGTAAGGGTGATTGTAAACCCGCTGCCGAAGATTAACGCAGGTGCAGATGCAACAATATGCAAGGGAAGTTCGACAACGCTCATAGCAAGCGGAGGTAAAACTTATGTATGGTCGTTGTCGACCGGCTTATCTTGTACCGCTTGTGATACGACAATTGCAAGCCCGACGGTAACAACTGTTTACACTGTGACGGGAACGGATTCGAACGGTTGTAAAAATACGGATACGGTAACGGTTGCTGTGGATTCGTTGCCAACGATAGTGTTGAGCGCGAAAGCAAGCAGCGCTTGCTTCGGCTCATTGGATACACTCACAGCGAGCGGGGCTAAAACGTATACGTGGTCCCCATCCACTGACTTATCGTGTACAGCATGTGCAGTTACTGTAGATACGGTTAAGGCAACTATTCTATACAAAGTAATAGGAATAGATGGCGACGGATGTAAAGACTCCGCCAGCATAAAAATAACAGTAGATACTTTGCCGGTAATAAACGTTAGCCCGCCGGGCGGAACGATATGTCTGGGGAGCAACGATATATTAACGGCGAGCGGGGCCGTAAGTTATACGTGGAGCCCCTCAACAGATTTATCTGCCACAACGGGAACGGTAGTAGTAGCAATTGACCCGATAACGACTCTTAAAATAGTAGTGACGGGCACAGACGGCAATGGCTGTAAAAATACAGACACTATAACTATCAACGAAACCCCGGCGCTAATCGTGAAAATTTCAGGTGCCGACACTATATGCAAGGGCGATAGCACGACACTTACGGCAAGTGGCGCCACTACTTACACATGGTCGCCGTCTTCAGGATTGTCTTGTACGAAGTGTATAGTTTCGAGAGCAAGCCCCACGGTAACGACTACATATACGGTAGTGGGTTCAAGCGGCAGTTGTAGTGATACGACAACGGTGAAAGTAACGGTAGATAGCTTGCCGAATATTCTGGCAAGCTCAGCCGCGAGCAGCGCTTGTTTCGATACCGTTGATGTTTTGACAGCAACGGGAGGAGTAAGTTATATCTGGTCACCATCCACTCATTTGTCGTGTATGGCATGTGCAAGTACAAAAGATACCGTTAAGGCAACGACTACCTACAAAGTAATAGGAATAGACGGCAACGGATGTAAAGATTCATCGAGTATTACTGTAGGTGTGAATATGCCGCCAACGGTAACCGTAACCACTGGAGCTTTGGTGAAAATATGTACCGGACTAAGTACTACATTAAGCGCAAGCGGCGCTTCATCTTACGCATGGTCGCCTTCAGGCGATTCTTTATCGTGCAGTGCTTGTAAAACAACAATTGCAAAGCCTACCGCAACGGTCACCTATACAGTAACCGGCACAGACAGTCACGGATGTATAGGTGCCGACACGGCAAGGGTAGTTGTAAACCCGTTGCCGAATATTAACGCGGGCGCTGATGCTACCATATGTAAGGGAAGTTCTACAACGCTTATAGCAAGCGGAGGGGTAAGTTATGTATGGGCGGGAGCAAGTTTATCGTGTACCTCATGCGATACGACAATCGCAAGCCCGACTGCTACCTCTATTTATACTGTAACAGGAACGGATGCAAACGGTTGTAAGAATACGGATACGGTAACTGTTGCAGTGGATTCATTACCAACAATAGTTTTAAGTTCAGGAGCGAGCAGCGCTTGTTTCGATACGGTAGATATTCTGACGGCAACGGGTGCAGTAAGTTACACGTGGTCGCCATCCACTCATTTATCCTGTACGGCATGCGCAATAACTAAAGACACAGTTAAGGCAACCACTACTTACAAGGTAATAGGAATAGATGGCGACAAATGTAAAGACTCGGCGAGCATAACAGTAGGTGTAAATATGCCGCCAACGGTAACTGTAACCACAGGGGCCCTGGTAAGTATATGTATTGGAGGTAAGACTACATTAAGCGCAAGCGGCGCATCATCTTATGTATGGACGCCTGCCTGGGATTCATTATCGTGCAGCGCCTGTGGAACTACAATTGCAGACCCCATAATAACGGTTACTTATACAGTAACCGGTACAGACAGTCATGGGTGTATGGGGACTGATACGGCAAGGGTGATTGTAGAGCCGCTGCCGAAGATTAGTATTATTTCGGGTGGTGATACAACGATATGCAAAGGAAGCGCTGCTACAATAACGGCAAAGGGCGCCAAGAGTTATTCGTGGACAGGAGGGTCGGGGACTTGCTCGGCATCCTGCGTTTCATATACAGTCATTCCGCCTTCAACAACTATTTATACCGTTACCGGCACAGATACTAATGGTTGTAAGAACACAGATACAACAACGGTTGCGGTGGACTCATTACCAACGATAGTGGTAAGCGCCGGAGCAAGCAGCGCCTGTTTCGATACCGTAGATATTTTAACGGCAACGGGTGCAGTAAGTTATACCTGGTCGCCGTCCACTTATTTATCCTGTACGGCATGTGCAATAACTAAAGACACAGTGAAGGCGACAACTACCTACGAAGTAGTAGGGATTGACGCCAACAAATGTAAAGACTCGGCGAGCATAACGGTAAAGGTGAATATGCCGCCGATTATAAAAGTAACTTCAAGTTCAGGGTGGATTTTATGCGCGGGAGCTTCTACTACCTTAACGGCAAGCGGCGCTAAAACTTATACGTGGTCTCCATCTACTTATTTAGCTTGTTCAACCTGCACCACTACATTAGATACGCCTTCTAAAACTATTCATTATACGATAACCGGTATTGACAGTAATGGTTGTACGAACTCGGTTACCGATACGGTTACAGTTGTTCCGAAACTTAATGTTACCATCGCTCCTCCTGCTCCGACTATCTGTATTGGTTCAAGCCAGGTATTAACGGCTTCGGGAGCTACGTCATATTCCTGGTCACCCTCTACGGGTTTGAGCGCTACTACCGGTTCTGTTGTTACAGCAACTCCTACAGTTACCGGTACCTATACTGTAATAGGAAAGAGTGGTACTTGTGCAGATACAACAGCAGTTATTCTAACTGTAAAGTCGCTGCCTACGATTAGTATTAGCCCGCCTGCATTGAGTATGTGTACAGGTTCATCGGGCACTTTAACGGCAAGCGGGGGTAAAAGTTATGTGTGGTCGCCCAATATATCATTATCCTGTGATTCCTGCATCACTACGGTTGCAAGCCCTACGCTTACTACAAAGTATAAGGTAACGGGGATTGACTCGTTTGCATGCCAGAACAATGATTCTGTAACGGTAACTGTGAACCCGCTGCCCCCTATAACTGTAATTACAGGGCATGTCGTGAAACTCTGCGTAGGGTCTAAAACTACCTTAAGCGCCAGCGGCGGAAAGAGTTATACCTGGGCAGGTGATTCTTTATCCTGCAGCGCATGCAAAACTACTATTGCAGACCCCATTGTAACTACTACTTACACCGTAACAGGTACTGATAGTAACGGATGCATCAACACCGATACCGTGAGGGTAATTGTAAATCCGCTGCCGGTAATCAGTATTAGTCCTCCTCCCCCGGTTTGTATCGGGAACTCCGACACACTGGCTGCAACGATAGCAACCGGAAGTGCAAGTTATGTATGGACTTCTGGAACGTGTTATGGAACATCCTGTGCCGGCGATATTGTGAGCCCGACAGTGACCTCATCTTATACCGTAACCGGTACTGATATTAATGGCTGTAAAAATAAAGATTCAGTAACGGTAACCGTAAATCCGCTGCCGACCATAACTGCTACGGCTTCGCCGGATAGTGTATGCCCCGGAGGTCTGTCTGTTTTAACCCCCAGCGGAGGGAAAAGCTATACTTGGTCAGCGGGCTTAACGTGCTTGAGTTGTGTCAGCGATAGTGTGAAACTTACAACGACAAAAACTATTACTGTAACCGGCACTGATGCCAATAAATGCAAGAATACGGGGACCGTAACGGTAACGGTTCGGGCGTTACCGGTCATCGGAGTAAAGGCGTCTCCGGCTACTATATGCGCTGGCTCAACCACAACATTATCCGCAACCGGAGGGGTAAGCTATTCATGGTCGCCCGGAGGAACATGCCCTTTATGTGATACTACTACTGATACACCGAAGACTACTACGGTTTATAAGGTATTGGGTACTGATGTGTACGGATGTACTAATTCGGATAGCGTAAGGGTTACGGTAAATCCATTGCCGACAATAAGCGTAAAAGCAGTGCCGTCAAGTATTTGTCTCGGCGCCTCTTCGGTTTTAACGGCAAGCGGTGGAACAAGTTATAGCTGGTCGTCGACGGGGTATACCTGTTTAACTTGTACAAGCGATACTGTGAAGCCGGCAATAGCAGGCGGTTATATAGATACTGTAACAGGAACTAAATTGGGATGTTCGAGTAAGGCTACTATAACGGTAATTGTGGATACTTTACCAATAGTAAGAGCGGGCTCAGACAGTGTGACCCTTTGTGCCAGCGCTGCTGATACTTTAAGGGCAACAGGCGCGGTAACTTATGTTTGGTCAGCTTCTTCCGGCAGTGTAACCTGCTCCACCTGCGACAGCATTATAGTATCGCCTAAAACGGCAGTTACTTATAGTGTAACGGGTACTGACGGTAATGGGTGTAAAGGAGCGGCAACTGTATATGTGACTGAAAGTTCGAAATTAGTGATAAGCGCTACCAGCATCGGGATATGTAAGGGTTCTTGCGGAACATTGCTTGCGACCGGCGCTCCCGGTTATACCTGGTCTCCCTCTACCGGATTGTCCTGTACTACTTGTAGCAGCCCGACAGTTTGCGATACCGTAAACACTATTTACACAGTAATTGGTACGAGCGGAACTTGCAGTGATACTACGCATGATACTGTGACGGTTTACTCATTGCCGAAGATAGCCGCTATAGCTTCACCGGACAGTGTATGCTTGGGCTCTTCAACTTCGTTGACAGGAATAGGGGGTGTGAGTTATGTCTGGTCGCCGGGGGGAAGCTGTCCTGCATGTCCCAAGACTACTTATACACCTACTGTCACTTCGACAGTTACTGTAGTTGGCACAGATAAGCATGGATGTAAAGACTCTACTGCAATAACGGTAGTAGTAGACTCATTGCCTGTCATCAGCATAAGTCCGGCAGATACTGTTCTTTGTTCAGGAGATACAATTCTGTTAACAGGAAACGGCGCTAAGACGTATAGCTGGTCGCCTGCTACGGGTTTATCATGTACTACATGCAGCAGCACCAAGGCGAGTCCTTCTGCTACCACTACTTATACGCTCACCGGTACGAATGCTACCGGTTGTAAGAACACCGCTACAGTGCATGTAATTGTCAATCCGCTTCCTGTTGTAAAAATTACGACAAGTTCGGGCACGACGTTATGTTATGGAAGTTCTGATACGCTTACGGCTACGGGAGGGGCAAGCTATATGTGGTCTCCTGCTGTTTCGTGTGTTTCTACCTCTTGCGGGGTTGCCGCAATAATACCTACAGTAACAACTAAATATGTAGTAACAGCTAAGGATACTAATTCCTGTATTAGTGAGGATACGATTGCGATAACTGTGGATTCGCTTGTGAAGGTTGCCGCGAAAAATGATACGATATGCAGCGGAACAAAAGGCAAGTTGGTTGCTTCAGGCGCTGCATCTTATTTATGGTCGCCATCTGCTTATTTAAGTTGCGCCACATGTGACAGTACAATAGTAACTCCGCCTGCTACCGATACCTTAACCCTGGTAGGAACAACGGGCGTATGTAAGGATACGATACAGGTGTTTGTAGTAGTAAATCCATTGCCTACCATTGTTGCCGGTTCTAATGATACGGTCTGCAATGGCAAGTCAGCTACTTTATCTGCAACGGGTGGTGTTAGTTATAGCTGGTTGCCTAAGTTGCCTTGCGACACTTGTTCCAGCCCTGTTGTTAGCCCGACTGTTACTACTACTTATACAGTAACAGGTACAGGTACTGACGGATGCACGGCTACGACTACGGAAAAAGTGACAGTGGATACGTTGCCCGCAATTAAAGTCAGCACTCCTCCGGCAATATGTGAGGGTCAGTCAACGGCGCTCACAGCTAAAGGGGCGGTTTCTTACAAATGGCTTCCTGACACAGACTTGTCCTGCGATAGTTGCGCAAGTACGGTAGCAGATCCGGATAGTACTACCTCATACACAGTAACGGGTGTTGATGCTGACGGTTGCAGTAGCACGGATACAGTGAAAGTAACCGTTAACGCGAAACCTTCGATTACGCTTCATGATACAAGTATAAGTATTTGTCATGCTACCTGCGATACATTGAAAACCATTGATATCGGGGTAGTGAAATGGAATTGGTCGCCATCTACTGGGCTGTCCAGCACTACAGTTTCCAGTCCGGTTGCTTGTCCTACTGTTTCAACAACCTATACTGTTATAGGAACCAGCACAAGCGGGTGCGCCGACACAGCTATTGTAGCTATTTATGTTGGCTCAACTATACCGATCAGCGCCGGTCCCAATGCCGCGATATGTATAGGAGATACGGTTACGCTAATTCCGGGTGGCGGGGTTTCTTATGTGTGGGCGGGGAAGGGACTTTTATGTACAGTCTGTGATACTGCTTTAGCGGTTCCTACCGTTACTACGGTTTATACAGTAACGGGTTCTACTGCAAGCGGCTGCTCTAATACAGCCACAGTAACTATAACCGTTGACAGCTTGCCTGTTATCAGCGCAGGTAAAGCTGTAAGTATTTGCTTTGGGGATTCTACTACTTTGACGGCTACAGGAGCAGGCAAGGGGGGCACCTATACGTGGTCGCCTGACACAGCACTGTCCTGCTTCATTTGCGCAAGTACTGTCGCCAGCCCTGATTCAAGTATTACTTACAAGGTGATTGGTATTGATGCAAATGGCTGCCGCAATACTTCATCGGTCAAGGTAACAGTTGACACCCTGCCTATAGTAAACGCAGATACTGTAGCGCCTATTTGTAAGTTTTCTTCAGCAACACTTCACGCGACGGGGGCTGCCAGTTATAGTTGGTCGCCAAGCGCGGGGTCGTGCCCTAAGTGCGCCACAGATATAGTTAGCCCGGTTGTGTCAACAACGTATACTGTTACAGGTACATCTTCTTTGGGTTGCATTGATACTGCTACTGTTGCGGTAACAGTTGACTCTCTACCTGTAGTTGTTGCCCGACCAGATACAAGTGTATGTTTGGGAGATTCTGTCGCGCTTATTGCAACGGGCGGAACCGGTAGTTATACCTGGTCGCCGTCTGCGGGATTAACGTGCACTAATTGTGCCAACCCCATAGCCGGGCCATCAACAACAACCATTTATAGTGTCATTGGTGTAGGCGCTTATGGATGTACGGATACGGTACAGGATAAAATTACCATTAATCCCTTGCCTGTTATCAAAGTACCAGATAGTTCTATTTGTTATGGTGATTCAACTGTGTTGACAGCTAAAGGGGCAAAAAGCTATACATGGTCTCCGGATATTGGATTGTCATGTTTTAAGTGTACGAGTCCTGTTGTTAAGCCTGATAGTACTGTCATGTACACTATCATAGGCATTGATGCTAATAAGTGTATGGACAGTACACATGCTACAATTACTGTGGTTCCGATACCTGTGGTGACCGTCAGCAAGGATACTTCTATTTGTAACGGGTCTTCAGCAATTCTCACGGCAAGTGGTGCAAATTCGTATTTATGGACACCGCCCGGCTTATCGTGTTTGACATGCGCAACTACTACGGCAACTCCGATAGACACCACTGTTTATAAAGTTATTGGTACTACCAATGGTTGTTCAGACAGTAATTTTGTGACTGTAAATGTGTCGCCATTACCAATAGTGGGTGCTGGTCCCAACGATTCCTTATGTCTTGGAGATTCGGTTCAATTAACGGCAACAGGTGCTATTAGCTATGTCTGGACTCCGGCTTCTTATTTATCATGCACTACATGCGGAATTGTTGAGTCCAAACCGTCAGCTCAGGTTACTTATACTATATCGGGAACAGACAGTCATGGTTGTATTGGCACAGGTCAGGTGACTGTAGGGTTATATCCACAGCCGCCCATAACTGTAGGTTCCTCTGATGTTAATCTTTGTTTCGGAACATCCCAGCAACTCACTGCAAACGGGGCGCTCACCTATACATGGACGCCTGCTACCGGATTATCCTGTACCAATTGTCAGGCTCCTTATGTAACGATTAACAACGACACTACTTACACAGTCATTGGCACCAGTATACATGGATGTATAGACTCAGCACACGTTAGTGTGTTTGTTATCTACCCTGTACCCACAGCCGTAGGTCAGAGCGACTCTCTATGCAGGGGACAAAGCGTTGCTTTGTCGGCATCCGGCGGTGTTGCCTATTTGTGGTTGCCTGCGGCAGGCTTGGATAACAACCAGATTGCAACGCCTACTGCTACTCCCGATTATACGACCAAGTACATGGTACAAATTACCGAGAACAATTGTTTTACCGATACATTATATGAAACAGTAGTGGTGAACCAGATTCCCGAAATAGGGATGCCCAAGCAAAAAAGTATAATTGCAGGTTCTTCTTTACAGTTGAATGCGGAGATACTGAACGACAGCGGCTCCCATTTTACTTACCTATGGTCTCCGCAATCGGGATTGAGTTGTGATTCGTGCGCTAACCCGGTTATAACAGCAGACTCTTCTATGACTTATTCGGTAATTGTTACGAGTAGTTTCGGGTGTACCAGTACCGGCGAAATAGCAATAATAGTGGGCTGCGATAAAAGCCAGGCATTTATACCCAATACATTTACCCCTAACGGAGATGGCGTCAATGATTTCTTCTTTATAAGCGGCAAAGGATTGTCTATAATAAAAAAGATGAGTGTGTATAATCGTTGGGGTCAGGAGATATTTGTTGCCCAAAACATACCGGCGAACCAACCGCAATATGGATGGGATGGCACATACAAAGGTCAGCCATTAACACCGGACGTATTTGTATATGTTATAGAAGCCACTTGCGAGGCAGGAGAAGAGCTTATATATAAAGGAGATATTTCGATAGTGCGTTAATTCTTTAGTTCGTTATAAAAAGAGTTAAAAAAATATAAGGAGGAAGTATGAACAGGAAAAAATTATTGTATTGTGTCATTGGGTTGTTGAGCGCTGCCTTTAATGGCAGAGCGCAGGATGTTCATTTTTCGCAATTTTACGAAAATGCCATTTTGCGAAACCCCGGGCTCACAGGTATATTCAGTGGAGACTATAAAGTGGGGGTGGACTACCGCAGCCAATGGGCTAATATATCAGTGCCCTTTCAGACCGAATTAATATCCATGGAAACGCATATATTGGTAAATAAGGAAGTGGGAGATTATTTAAGTTTTGGTCTTGCCGGTACTTATGACATGGCAGGCACTATTAATTTCAATAGCTTGCAAATATATCCCGCTATTAATTATAATAAGGCGCTGGAGGATGTACACAACTCATATTTATCGGTTGGATTTGCAGCCGGGTACATTCAGCGTTCTGTTGACATGAGTAAAATGACATTCAGCAGTCAATATATAAACGGAGGGTATAGTGTAGCGAATCCTACCGGCGAAACAATGCCATTCCGGAGTCTTCATGCTTATGATTTGGCTGCAGGAGTGAGCCTCAATAGTTCCATTGGAACTAATAACAGGTTTAATTATTATGTAGGAGCAGGCTTATTTCATATTAACCGTCCTAATGAAATATTTAGCGGAGGGGGTGATTTGATAAGATTGCCGATGAAATGGGAAGGAAATTTAGGTTTTCACTATGCCATAAACGAGCAATACGGAGTTACGGTTCATGTTAATTATAGTAACGAATATCCTTACGAGGAATGGATAGGTGGCGGACTGTTCAGTTATCGTTCGGTAATACATCCGTTGACCGAGCAGGCTACAAATTTTGTTTTTTATTTAGGCTTATTTTACCGTTACCAGGATGCGATTATACCGACCGTAAAAATGGATTACGGGAATTTGTCCGTTAATTTTTCTTATGACGTAAATAATTCTGCATTACGACCGGCTTCACTCGGTGCCGGTGGCACTGAAATATCGTTATATGTACGAGGGCGCTACAAACACAAAACAAATCCTGAAGACAATGTAAAATGCCCCAGATTTGAAGATGACGTATATTCCGCCTTTCATTAAATTGATATCGAATACACATGTCTCATTATTGTTTTGCTTCATATAATCTTCCTTTTTATTTTTATTAAGAGATATTTCATTAATGAGGTGGTTTCATTGGCACTTTATGTTAGACACTATTCAGCGAAAAGTCAAACGCATTAAAAAGTGGCTTGTATTTTTGCTTTATAGCCGTAACTTTGCACAGTCGTAAGACAGCTAATTTAGAAGTTTCTCTATGAATTTTATATTGTTGGCAATAGAAAAAGACACCCCCTTAAGTTATTTTCCGATTGCTTTACAATTAGTGATTGCGATAGGGTTTGTGGTAGTGATGATGGTTGTTACTCACCTTTTAGGACCGCGAAGAAAGACCCATGACAAGCTGATAAATTTTGAAAGTGGTATTCCTTCCGTAGGTAATGCCCGCCAGCCTGTAGGTATTAAGTATTTTCTCGTCGCTATATTATTTGTCCTTTTTGATGTGGAAGTTATTTTCTTTTACCCTTATGCAGTAAATTTTAAAGAGCTTGGGAAAGATGGTTTTCTCGAAGTCGCCTTATTTGTTGCTTTCTTTTTATGTGGCTTTATATACATTGTAAAAAAGGGTGCATTAGAATGGGAAGAGTGATAAAGAAAATAAATTATTGATTAAAGAGGCGGATGAAATATCGAAAATTATTGCCTCCGGTATTATAAAAATGAAAAGCCATTTAGCATTGACAACAACATGAGAATTTTTACTTTTTAATTTTTAAGTTTTTATTTTTTATGCGTCCGGTACAGTATAATACGAAAGTGAAGATGGTGGAATTGCCCGAGGGGTATTCCGGCGCGGGTTTTCATGCTACATCGTTTGATAAGGTAGTAGGGTTGGCTCGCAAAAATTCGTTGTGGCCCCTGCCTTTCGCTACTTCATGCTGTGGTATAGAATTTATGGCTACTATGGCGTCCAACTATGATCTTGGCCGTTTTGGAAGTGAGCGGATGGGGTTTACTCCGCGTCAATGTGATATGTTATTGGTAGCAGGCACGATAGCAAAAAAAATGGGACCCATTTTGCGGCAGGTTTATTTGCAGATGGCAGAGCCGCGGTGGGTGATTGCAATTGGTGCATGTGCAAGCAGCGGAGGTATTTTTGATTCTTATCCTGTATTGCAGGGTATTGACCAGGTAATACCGGTGGATGTATATGTGCCGGGCTGCCCGCCGCGACCTGAAGGTATTATAGATGGTATCCTGAAATTGCAGGACTTGGTGCAGAATGAAAGTTTGCGCAGGAGAAACAGCGCACCGTATAAAGCATTGCTGGAAAGTTATGGCATACAGTAAAAAATTAAAAATTAAAAGTCAAAATACGTGCCATCCGTGCATTTAAAATGGGCTTAACTAACGAAATAATAAAGAACAGATTAACCGAAAAGTTTGGTGAGCAACTTACCGAATGGGCAGTGCCTTATGAATTGCTGACATTTACAGCCCCTGCCGATATGAATCTTAAAGTGATGCAATTCCTTTTTGATGAAGAAGAATTACGGTTCAGGTTTTTGACAGATTTGACTGCTGTACACTACCCGGAAAGAAAAAACGAAGAGCTTTGTATAGTTTACCATCTTCATAATCTCGTTGATAATATACGACTAAGGCTGAAGGTTCATGTACCTGTTGAAAAGCCGGACGTATTTACTGCGACACTGCTTTTTTCGGGAGCTAACTGGATGGAGCGGGAGACTTACGATTTTTTCGGTGTTAATTTCATCGGTCATCCTAACCTCATCCGGATATTGAACGTAGATGAAATGGATTACTTTCCGATGCGCAAGGAATATGAAATGGAAGACCCGACACGCAGGGATAAAGATGATGAAATGTTTGGAAGATAAGAATGAATGACTCTCAGAGAGTTAATTATTAAAATGTATTAGCCCGGTATGGGTTTTGGGGTATGACAGAGCAACATCAACAACATCATATAAAACTTTCTGATGAATCGCTTCAGAAAGAAACTGTTACGCTTAATGTGGGTCCTACACACCCTGCCACCCATGGTGTATTCCAAAACATAATGGAAATAGACGGAGAGCGTGTTTTGGAGACTACACAAACCGTTGGGTACATACACCGCGCTTTTGAAAAAATAGCCGAACGCAGACCATTCTATCAGATTACTCCACTCACGGACCGTCTTAATTATTGTTCATCTCCTATTAATAATATGGGGTGGCATCAAACAGTGGAAAAGCTC
>Ga0207047_1131_pt1 | contig 17495 bp, 14 predicted proteins | sample Alteio_BWMinCont_67_FD_153302 | JGI IMG/M metagenome (GOLD analysis project Ga0207047, IMG submission 153302) | Enriched cells from forest soil in Barre Woods Harvard Forest LTER site, Petersham, Massachusetts, United States -... | ecosystem: Environmental > Terrestrial > Soil > Temperate forest >...
CATTATCTCTAACAATTTTATGAACCAATTGATAATAAACAGGAGTCATGTCTTGACATTCGTCTATGAGAATATATTCGTATTCGAAAGATCTTAGAACATTATAATCTCGTTTGAGCAAATTTATGATTTCGCGATCAGTATGACGAGTTTTATGAATAATTGTGTTTTAGGCGAGGAGAGATTGCATGCGGTAAAGAAGAGTAAGTTTAAAGTTAGGTATCTTATATGTGATTGTTTTGGGAGTAAATATGGTTTGACTGATAGGGAAAATCGAGTTTTTGAAGAGGTGATGTATTATTTACAGACGTATTCGAAAGAGGATATTTTTGTGTTGGCGCCGTCGGTGAAGAGTGAGAACTGCCCGGCGAGGCAGTTGGCGAATAAATTGAGTGAAGCAGGTATTGATATTTATGTGCCGAATAGTGATGAGGAGCGGTTGGATGAGGATATTTTGAGAGGGAAGTTGGTGTTTTCTACTTTCCATCAGGCAAAAGGGATGGAGAGGAAAGTAGATATTGTGTATAATTTCGATGATTCGTATTTTCAGTTGTTTAAAAAGGATAAGAATCCGCTCGTCTGTCCGAATGAATTGTATGTAGCGGCAACGAGGGGAAGTGAACGATTAACAGTGTTAGTGAAATCAGCGGAGTTGCTATTCCATCATATTTTGAGTTAATTAATAAGGGGGAGATGACTATATATAACGAGTTGATGAAGGCGCGAGAAAAGAGTGAGAAATGTGATGTGTATATGTTCGGGGAATCAACGGATGTTGAACCGGAGGAGTACGATTTGGATAAAATAAATATTAATAGTTTGAGTCCAAGTCAGTTACTATTTGTCGCGAATAGTTATTGTTCGTTCAGGAGTGGGTATATTTATAAGATGGTTCAGATTAAGACGTATGATTGGTTGGAGAAGGATAATTTGATGAAGTGTGTTGGACGGTTGGGGAAAATTATTTCTGCTGATGCGGTGTTTGAGAAGCGGTTGGAGATATTTGGGGAGAAAGAGTTATATAATCGAAATTTGATCGGCAATGTTGATTGCATTGATGGAAGCAATGTGTATGAATTTAAGTGTGTTCATGAATTGGATGCGGAACATTATATTCAGTTGGCGATTTATTATTATATGCATGAGATGAAGGGAGATCATAAGAAGAAGTATATTGATAAGTTTGTGTTGGGGGAGAGAACGAGGGAGAAGTTAGCGATGAAGGAGGATAGAGTTATTTTTAAGGGGGGTGATGGTGAGAGGGTTTCTGGAGTGGTTACTAGAGTGTGTAAGAATAAAAGTGTTAGCGTGAAAGTCAATGGGAAGGTGGTGAGGACTCAGCAGGGAAAGATAGTGGAGAATTTGACCATCGATGCAGCGATGGTTGATATCGATAAGAAGTTTACGTTTAGGTATTATCTGTATAATATCTTGAATAATGAGATGTTTGAGATCCGTTCTACTTTGCCTAGATTGAAACAGATGATTGAGATGTTGGTGTTTAATAAATATATGGTAGATACAAGAGTTGATGATGCGACTTTTTTGAAGCTGATGAGAGAAAAATTGAATTAGACCGGGGTTGCGGAGAGGTTTGGGGTTTCGGTTTGAGGTCAAATGCGTTGCGGCTGGTGGGTATTAGTGGTGGTGGTGGTTGTGGTAGTGGGGAATTTGTTTGGTGGCAACGAGGAACAGGATAAATTAATTATGATTGACAATGAGATTCCAGTAGACGATTCTGCGGAGCCGATAACGGAGGAGGATCGAAAATTCAACTTCAAAATGGGGAAACTCATTTATCCGTCGAGGGATGTTCGTTATCTTGGGGCGAAGGAGGATGTATTTGATAAGTATACGGAATTTTCGAGGCATAGGATAATGGCTTTTGTGTTTTGGGTTAGATATGACGATTTCTTGTTACAGGACATCCAGCAGTTGAAGTTTGTTTCAATGGAGGATGATAATGTTGTTACTTTTAAATTTCCAAGGGCGCATGCGGTGAGGAGAGACGCTGGGGGGAAATGGGAGGAATATAATGAGCGAATAATTATTGATAAAAAATTTAATGGAAATTTTGCGGAAGATACAATTGCATTTCAAATGGTTGAGATTCAATTGGATAAGGGAGATAAGTCGCACGTGTTGGCGAAATTGATTCAGCATGAGGGAATTCAGAATATGAGTGTGTGGACGAATTTTAAAGGGAATAAAATTTCGATTCGTAATTTGAGACCTAGTACTACGATATTTGAAATGAAAATTAATGTATGTAACCATTTAGTTCCCCACGGTGTTCAAGTTACTATAAATCTATTAGTTAAACGAGATTAGAAATAATAACTGATTTGATCGGATAGTGGTGTGATATAGGGATCCGGGAATTTTCTATTAGGAGCTCGTCATAGATGCTATAATCGGAGGGTAAATCACCTTCATGTGTCGTGTAGTCGTTTATTATTGTTAGATAGCAAGCACGGGGAGCAAAATAATAATCATCAGGAAACAAATGATTTATCACACCATTTATTTTATCGAAAATTGATATATTATAGGTGCTATTGTTAAATATCAGAAATTCTGAATTCTCCCAAGGCATATATTAAGGGGAATATAATAATGTGGGATAGTGCAGGGGCTTATAAAAATTTGAAATATATTATATCAGATTTATTTTTGTATATGGTTGAGTGGGGATATATGGTTGAGGAATTACTTGTTAAGTCGTTGGCGGGGGATCCGGAGAGTATTAAGGCGGTGAGGGATATATTTAGTGAGAAGATTAATGGGGGTCCAAAGGCGGATCAGATCGAGAAATATAATAAGATTTTTGAGTTCTATTCGTTGAATAATAAGAATTCATGGAGTCAGTATATGTTGGGGATGATGTATAGGTTTGGGTCTTTGACGGTGAAGGTCGCAGATGAGGCTATTGGGTGGTTACGGTTGAGTGTGCAGCAGAGGAACTGTTTTGCGATGTGTGCGTTGGCTGATATGTATAGATTGGGAGAGAGTATGAAGAGGGATGAGGTAGGTGCGTTTGAGTTATATATGTGTGCTGCTGAATTTGGGAATAGTGAGGGGCAATTTAGAGCTGGGAGGGCTTTGTTGAGTGGGAGAGGTACTGAGGTGGATGAGAAGAAGGGAGTTAAGTATTTGATGTTGGCTGCGTTGCAAAATCATTTTGAGGGGGCTGCGGAGTTAGGTTTGTGTTATATGAATGGCGTTGGAGTTTTGGTCAATGAGAAAGAGGGAGAGAAATGGTTACGGAAATCGGCAGAAGGCGGGTGTGATGTTGGGCAATTTCATTTGGGTGATATGTATTTTTTCGGGAAGGACGGGATGGGTGTTCGTTATGACAAGGCGTTAAAGTGGTTTAAGGTAGCAGGTGAGAGTAATAATCCAGATGCACTTTGTAGACTGGGGATTATGTATTATCAGGGTTTGGGAGTGAAGAAGAATATGAACGTTGCGTTCAATTGGTTTGAGAGAGCAGTTGTCCATGGAAATATAGCAGCGGTTAGTTATTATGAACAAATGCAGAAATATGTTGATGAAGCGAAGAAGAGAAAGAAATGTGTCGTGATGTGATTGAATTTTGTGCGTTTATATTTAAAAAATAATATAGGAACATATTTATATAATGATTTATAAATGCAAAATTTGTGATTACGAATGTTCGATAAAATCTAATTTTGATAAACATATGGCAACGGATAAACATAGTAATAATGTAAAATTAAAAAATGTTAAGGTGAACATATGTGAGTTCTGTCAAAATACATTTAATTCACAATCGGGATTGGCAAGGCATAAAAACAATTGTGGTACGAAACAAGCTATGTTGAAGGAAAATATTTCCCAAAAAGAGGAAATTGCACGACTTACGGAAGAGATAGTATTATTAAAAAATCAGAAGGTCGCTGAATTAAATTTTTATCGAGATCAGTTGAAAGGTAAAAATGAACTTATAACAAATTTATCCGAAAATTTGAGGAATACACTGAAGTCGCATTTTGAATATACTGAAAAAGAGAGAAGTAATGTAATCGTCAATGGCGATTTACGTGTGTCAAAACTATTTGAATAGTATGCGTATATATAATTTTGTTTATGATAGAATTATATATTTAATATGTTTAGGACGTTGCGTGTTGAGAACGTGAAATGTGATTCAGTTTGAGTCGCGGCGTAAATCTTATATTGGTTTCATTCATTATTTATCAATTAATCGTTGTTATATCATATAATTCCGCCGAGCTTCAAACTGTTAAACGGTAGATGCTTAGAACATGAAATATGATTCAGTTTGAGGCATGCGCGCGAATATTATATGAATTGTTAGCAGTTATACAAATTTGCAAAATTTAATGTAATGAAAAGTGTATTGCAACCAATTTCGAGAAGTTGAGTCAAGGATGTATATAAAGATCAGATAATAAATAATTTATTGCTCGGTATATAATGCGAACGGGTGATTTGACAAAAGTAGACAAAAAGTATACTCCCTCCTAAGAAATGTCCTGGATTTCGTAGAATTAAAAATGTGTGTATAAAAACAATTTTGTTACTTAATAAAAATAATAAAGGTTATAAAAAAGTAATTGGCCTCAATAAATATGTTAGTTTTCATATCTCCGCGGAGTCTTAGAAATATAATTATATTTGAAAGGCTTTTGTTTCAAACTGTTGGCCGTTAGATGTTAAGAACATGAAATGTGACTCAGTTTCAGGCACGGCGCAAATATTATATATATACACTGGGTTCAAACTGTTAGTCATTGAATAGACTATAGTAAATTTTTGCAATGAACAGATTATAGTATTTTTTTGAACAGACTATAGTATTTTTTGAACAGACTATAGTTAATTTATTTTTTGAACAGACTTTAACAATTTCTACGATGAACAGACTATAATAAATTTATTTTTTGAACAGACTTTAACAATTTCTGCAATGAACAGACTATAGTTATTTCCGCAATGAATAGACTATAATAAATTTCTGGAATGAACAGACTATAGTATTTTTTTGAACAGGCTATAGTAAATTTATTTTTTGAACAGCATATACTAAATTTCCGTCATTAACAAACTGTACTAATACATATTGCGATCTAGACTATATTTTAATTAGAAGTATACCAATAAATTGAGATTGGAGGTTGAGATACCCTTGCTTACATATGTGAAATGACAGTGAATAGAATTCCGCAGTGTTGTAATGCATAATTTTGCTTCTCGAGCACTTGTATGATTACAACATTTGAAATTAGAGATGATTTTATGCATCGATGATCTGCGGAGAGTCTGTTATTGTCCATCAATTGATCATAGTCATATATATTTCCGCCGAGCTTCAAACTGTTAATCATTTGATATTAAGAACATGGAATATGATACAGTTTGAGGCATGGCGCTAACATGAGTTCTTTGAATATAGATAAAATAAATAAAAATCACATAATTCCATATAAATCTATTGAATTTTATTTATATAACACAGGGTTTGTGTGTAGAGGTAGAATTTGGGCGACTTTTTAAAAATGAATCAAAAATTTGTAAAAATTTAATGTAAGGAAAAGTGTATCTGTATCAAATTATGGGTAGGTGATTCGAGGATGTATATAAAGATTCGATGATGAATAATATCATAATTCCGTATGTAATGTGAAACGTTAGATTTGATCAAAGTAGGGAAAAAGTATACTGCCTCCTAAGAAATGCCCTAGATTTCATAGACTAATAAATGTGCATAAGCAAACGATTATACTATTTTATAAAAAGGTAAAGATGATAAAAAAGTAAACCTGTCTCAATAAATATCTTAGTTATTATATATCTTCGGAACCTTAGAAATTTAATTATATTCGAAACGCTTTTGCTGCTATACATATTTCCGCCGCGATTCGAACTGTTAACCGTTAGATGGTTATAGCATCAATTATGATTCAGTTCAACTCGCGGCGTCGATGACAGTATAGATTAATTTGTAATACAATACTTCAAAACTATATCTGATGCGATAAAACATATATAAAAATAAAAAATTATATATATATATAGGATACCGATTAATGGTGTATAAATGTAAAGAATGTAATTATGAATGTTCAGTCAAATATAATTATGATAAGCATCTTGAAACCGACAAACACAAAAGTAACGTGAAATTAAAAAATATGAAGCTAAATAATTGTGAATTCTGTCAGGAGTGTTTTAGCTCAGCATCCGGTTTGTCGAGACACAAAAATAGCTGTGGAATCAAAGTAAAGCTTCTCAATGAAAATGAAACGCTTAAGACAGAAATTATAAGACTTCAGAATGAAATTAATTTGTTCAACGATAAGTTCACAGCTCAAAATGTTCTCCTCAACGATAAGATTACAGCTCAAAATGTATTAATAAAAAAGTTAAAGCAAGCGAAGAAAAATTCCGATATGGAACGTGACAATATAACGAAATCATATCTTGAGTTTGCAGTGACGAATAGACCCAATGTAAATATCAGTGGACCAGTGAATGTTTCGACGAATGCTGCGACTTTTGTTCAGAATAATTTCCTCAACACGCCAATAATTCATCCATTCAATGACACGAAATTATTGGGTGATAATGATTTGACTATAGCTGAGGATGCTATTTATTATCACAAGAAGAAGAAATGTAATAAGTATATAGGAGACGTTATAATCAAAGTTTATAAAAAAGATGATCCAGCTATACAATCGGTATGGAATACGGATTCTGCGAGATTGGCGTATTTGGTAAGAGAGCTTATAGGGATGCAACCCGGCTGGTCTATTGATAAAGAGGGAATCAAAACAGGGCAATATTTAATTACCCCTATCTTGACCTATATTAATGATGTTCTGGCGAAATATATGAAGACCCAAGAAAAATTAATCGGAGGAGAAGATGATGTAGAGATATTAAGAAAAATGAGTGATGCTTCCAATTTAATAAAGTCAATTGATGATCAGAGTTTGATCAAGGAGACATTAAAATACTTAGCTCCACACTTCCATCTAGATCAAAAATCTGTGACGAAACGTATCGATGCGACAAAAAAGATCATCACAGATATATCTGATGTGAATGATTGTTCATCTTTACAATCAAGAAACAGTGATGAAATCGAAGATAACGATTTTGAAAAGCTCGAAGATATTGATGATTCAGATATTGACGAAATTGATGTCATCGAAGATTAGTATCATGAAGCCATAGTTTTTAATGATATATATCGTTTTTTGTACTTTTGATATTTATAGAAATAACTCAGTTGACCGCCTCCTTTATGTAATTTCAATTTATTATCAACACACTCTATTAACTCCTTATCCAACGCAGCACGATCCGTAATGCGTTCCATATATGTCTTAATCTTATAATTATTCTCGTCTTCAAAATCTTTTATCGATAGCGTATCTCCTATTCTTATATATGAGATAATCTGATCATATATATCCATTCGCGAAAAATTTATTAAATCTAGTTGGTCACCATACTCAATCATAGCCTGATTACGCGCCATTGCATGTAACTTAAATATTTCCATTAGTTCACTGATCCCTGTATTATTTGGTTCAATCGTCATCATTATCGATATGCAATTCACGCTAGATATATATTTTTTCTCAGTTGGCGCTTTCATATAATACTTAGCAGAATTTCCAGGAAGCAATCCATCTCTCACGAAAACGTAAACATTCGCCAATGGATCCGACGATCCGGGATCTCTCACAAAATGTCCAACTAAACGAAGTTTATTATTGACTTCCATAATAAATTTTTCAATATCACTAACATAAGGGGCAATAGCACTTATTGTTTTCTCATTTAGGCAAGCTTTTTCTAAATCTAATCTAAGAAGTAACGATCTCTCTTTCCTTTCGTTATCTCTTCCTATATCCATTTTCTCCTTAAATAATCTGCGACTAACTTCCAAATGACTTCGAAAGATTTTCTCTTCCTCAGCCGATATCACATTATTTAACAACTTATTAACTCGATCAAACAAATCGTCTATTTCTTCTTTTGGGTAACTATGGGGAGGAGATTCATTGCATAACGCCAAAAAATTATTCTTCAACTGTGATGAACAAGGATTCAACGTAATTGGATAATGATCAAAATTATTATTTTCAAGCAACATATCATATAACGTTATTGGTGTCGTCTTATAATCATTTTTACCTCTCATCTCTGCGCTAAATACACAATTATAAAGATGGTAGCTCCCACCAATGACCATAGCATTTTGTTTTCTAATCCTCAGCACAGCACTAATCTCTGTAAACATAATTTTTGTACGATCATGCGCGATTATTAGGGGAAGAACAGGGATATAACCTATAATTCCACTTGACGCGTTAATCATATCATCGATAATTTGACTAGTTGGGGCTCCTTCTTCTTCTCCTCCAAAAAATGAAGAAGCTGATTTGGTATTATAGATATCATCATAGGTTTTCCTCTGAACACCATATTTCACGAAATCCAATCTATCATATATTGTGGACCTTATTAAATGTATACAACGACCAACAAATGCAATTATATTTGGATTTAATTCTATTTTATCAAGAATTGGTTCACCGTAATAACTATTACGCTGTACGCTAATTCTATATTCAATGTATGACTGTATATTTTTCAACTCTATGATGGAAATTGAATTAAGTTCTTTGATCAACTCTGGTATGATTTTCGCATGAACATCATCAAGAAATGTTTTGATTATTTCCAATGCGGCCGTCACTGCTTCGCGAGCGTCTGTTAAATAAACAGTATAGCCATCTGCAGTTTTTAAAACTGTTATTTCATTACTAAACAATTGTAACAGTCCCTGTGTTAGTCTTATAACGTTTGGTGTTAGTCCCGTTTCAAGAGCGAAAAATACTGCCATATCAAGGTCCGCTAAAGCTTTACCCTCCGACTCATAAAAAATAAGTGCTTTATTGTGAAAATCAAGCCTATCATACAAATTTTTTATCCCACGATGTTCAAACAAATAATCATGAAGAGCTGTCTTATGCTGATCAATCAATAATAATATTTTATGCATTCTATAATATAAAATTGATTTTTTATTATCAGAACATTCATTATGATATATATGACGAATCATATGCTAAGCGAACCTTTAATGGCTGAAGCGGGAACGAACACTATTCACGGAGACGCATTATCAAAGAGTATTTACACTAGTATATATCGGGTGGCTGGATTACCTGAAAATGAACCTCTGGAACTAGTCTATGTATATTCATTAAAATATAACCAATATTTTGATCCCATTGAGGAAATAATTGTTGGTATAACCAATCAGCGTATATTTAAATTAGAATATGGCAATTACACTCAGCAAATATTGAGGAATATAAAGAGTGTGTCTCACGAGAAAAATGGCTTTTTTCGTTGGGATAAAATAAAATGCATATTGCATAAGAAAGATGATGATTGTGTGGATACGTTTACTATTTATCATGGTGTGTCTTGTGCTTATTTCTGTGAATATTTAGCCAAGAAGATCGAGAAAAATACACCAATATATCTCTAAAAAAATTGAATAAATTAATTATTACAATTCATGCTATGATTATAATTTCGATAAAGCTTGATGTCTCTCGATGAAATCAAAGCGCAAATATTAGCCATTACACCCACGAAGGAATATCTCTTAACGCAAGAATTCAAAGATAAAAATAGAGCTATCAAAGAAAGTATTAGTAATTGTAAATCTGGACAATCAGAATTGTATATATGGTTAAGCGATAAGAAATTTTCCGATAATTGCTTTGTGATGAAACTTATTGGAAATTTTTTTGATAAGGACTGGTTGGGCCCTGATGATCAAAAAGAAATTACTCATTTTAAGAAAGCATATGAATTAGGTTATCCATGTTTAGCTTATGGTATTGGTATGGTTTATTTGTGCGGGGAGACAATGGAGAAAAATTATGCGAAAGCGATGAAGTGGTTTCTGAGATCTATAGAGAATAAATATCTTTATAAATATTCATTTTTGCAAATCGGAAAAATGTATTCATTAGGATTGGGTGTTCCGAGGGATTATGCGAAATCTAATTATTATTTGGGAATGGGTGTTGAAGATCCTAGTGCAATGAATATGCTTGGCACATATTACATAGATGGAGATCCTGATGGAAAATTAATTAATTATGATTTGGCGAAAAAATTTCTTTTGAAGGGGGTTGAATTGAAAAGTTATGAAGCTTGTTGGAATTTGGGTCTTTTATATTGTGAAAAGATTTTGCCACGAACTGAGGATAACTGTAGAACCGGATTTGAGTGGTATAAGAAAGCGATTGAAAATAATGATCCAAATTGGTTTGAAGAATTGGGGTTGAAATATATGAATAATGATTTCGTTATAACGGATTATGCGGAGGGGTTGAGACTCTTACTGATCTCTGCTGAAAAAAATATTGATAGAGCTGATAATTATCGGTGTTTATTTGCTATTGGGTTTTTCTATCATACTAAAAAAAAGGATGAGAATGAAGCAATGATATGGTATCAGCGAGCGAGTGAAAAGGGATCGACTGGCGCATTATGGAATTTGGGTTTAATATGTGTTAGTCAGGGGAAGAAGCTCGAAGCTGTGAATTATTATTTAGAAGCGTATAAGAAGTATCCAGAAGTTGAGGATAAAATGCTTTGTGAAAATGCAATAATTAAGCTTCTCAAGGGGAATGACATGAGTGTTATATATGAATTTGTTTCGTTTTGGAAAGAGAATAAGATATTAGTTGAAGAGAACGAAAGATTGAGTATGGAACTTTCGTTTAGGCCCGAGGGGTCAGGTTATATTGCGGCGAAGGAGCATTTTGAAAAAAGCGCTAAAAATTGAATTAATTAACTATTGAAATTTATTTTATTATTGGAAATTTGAAGAAACAATGTCTTTGGATGAAATTAAAGCGCAAATATTAGCTATCACGCCCACAAAAGAATGTTTTTCCACGCAAGAATTCAAAGAGAAAAATATCGATATAATTAATAGTATGATTGCTATTAAATCTGGAAGATTAGAGTTATTTGCGTGGTTAAACGATGAGAAATTTTCTGATAATTGTTTTATGAGGAAACTGATTGGAAATTTTCTTCGGAACGAATTATTGGGAAGTGATGATAAAAAAGTGATAAGTCATTACAAGAAAGCATATGAATTAGGTTATCCATGTTTAGCCTATTCCATTGGTGTTATTTATTATTATAGTAATACAATTGAGAAAAATTATGTGAAAGCGATGAAGTGGTTTATGAGATCTATTGAGAATAAATATAACTATATGAATTCGTTCTGGTATATTGGAAACATGTATGAATTAGGATTGGGTGTTAGGATTGATTATATGAAATCTAATCATTATTTGGAAATGGGTTTTGAAAAGCCTGATGCGATGAATACTCTGGGCATGCATTACATGAACGGAGATTCTGAAGGAAAGTTTACTGATCATGAGTTAGCGAAAAAATTTTTTTTGAAGGCAGTTGAGATGAAAAATTATTATGCTTGTTGGAATTTGGGCGTTTTATATTGTGAAGTGATTTTACCACGTACGGAAGATAATTGTCGAATCGGATTTGGATGGTTCCACAAAGCGCTTGAAAATAATGATGCGGATTGGATGGAAGAATTAGGGTTGAAATATGCGCGAAGGGAGTTTGTTATTACAGATGATGCGGAGGCGCTAAGACTATTATTGATCTCAGCTGAGGCGAATGTCGAGAAAAAAGATAATTATGAGGCTTTATCTTGGATCGGGTGTTTATATTCTTATGGTGTGGAAGGTGTGAAACCTGATGTGAATCTTTCGGTGATATGGCACCAGGGTGCAATTGATAAAGGATCTATTGATGCGTTATGGAATATGGGAATGATATGTGTGGATCAAGGGAAAAAGATGGAAGCAGTTAATTATTTTTTGGAAGCTTATAAAAAGTATCCAGAAGTTGAGAATAAAATGTTTTGTAAAGAGGAGATAAAGCAGATTATGTTGGATGATGATGATATGAGTGTTTTATGTGAATTAATTTCGTCGTGGAAAGAGAGTAAGACGTTGGTGGAAGAGAACGAAAGGTTGAGTGCGGAGCTTTCGTTTAGGCCTGATGGGTCTGGTTATGTTGCGGCTAAGGAGCATTTTGAATGTAGTGTTAAAAATTGAATAATATAATCTTTGAATCAAGGGGGTCATGTCTTTTAGATGGAATAATGGGAGATGTCGCTAGATGAAATTAAGGAGGAAATTTTAAATATTAAGGAAAATGTACATTCTGTGGACTTTGGTAAAAAAAATCAGGCGATAAAAGCACATATATCTGCAATCGGATCATGTGAAGAGAGGTCGAGACTTTTGGAATGGTTAATGCAAGAGAAATTTTCTGATAATCCATTTGTGATGAAAATTATTGGAAATTTATATGAAGAAGAAGATGCATCAGGCAAAATTGATAAACAAACAGCGATAACTTATTATATAAAAGCAATGGAATTAGGCTATTTCTGTATTTCTGAATATGTTGGATATCTCTATTATTCTCAGAATAATTATTTAGAAGCATTGAAATGGTTTCATAAAGCTATTGAGAACAGGAATAATAAAACAATATTTGTGTTTCTGTATAAAATATATAAAGAAGGGGGATTTGGTGTTGAGAGAAATCATATTTTGTCATTTAAATATTTGCAAATGGGTGCAGAATTGGAAGATGAATCTTGTATGTTTTATTTGGGAGTTCAATATCTAGTTCCTAGTTTTGAAGGAATTGTTGTTGATTACGTTATGGCTATGAAATGGTTTTTAAAGACAGCTGAGAATGGATGTCATAGTTCTTGCTTGAATATTGGTAGTCTATATTATTTTGGCTTAGGTGTTAATAAGGATATTGATCAAGCTCTTGCATGGTATGAACTTGGAGCAAACGACGCGGCTTCAAGTTGGATATTGTATCAGATTGGCATTATATATGCGAGTAAAAAAAATGATATCGCTGCTCTTGAGTGGTATAAGCGTGCAGCAGATCAGGGATCAATTGATGCATTATGGAATAGTGCACTCATTCATAAAGAACTCGGTAATAAAGTTGATGCTATTGATCTTTTTCTGAAAGCTTATCAGAAGTATCCAGAAAAAGAAAACAAGGAACTTTGTAGGGTTGAGATATCTAAGATTATCTTAGATGATGAATTAAATATTTTAAATCAATTGTTGTTAGATAGTGAACGAAATAAGATGTTGGCGGAAGAGAACGAAAGATTGAGTGCGGAGCTTTCGTTTAGGCCAGGGGGTTCTGGTTATGTTGCGGCGAAGGAGCATTTTGAAAGCAGCGTTAATATAAAATATTCTATGATTTGATAATAGGTTCATGGTTGATGTGGATTATAAGAAGAAATATTTGAAATATAAGAAGAAGTATTTAGATGTTAGAAAAGTTTATGATTTTGTCGTGGTGGGTGGGGGGAGTGCTGGGTGTGTTATAGCTGCAAGATTGAGTGAAATGGTAGGGATAGATGTACTGCTTTTGGAAGCGGGTGAGAATTTTAGACCAGATGAGTTTCCAGAGGAATTGAGTAGTGTTGATATTATAGGAACTGCTCGGTATGATTGGGGGTATAAGAGTACTAAGGGGTATGTCGGTCATTCAATTGAGCTGCCGAGAGCGCGAGTAATTGGGGGATGTTCTGCCCATAACGCTGCAGCAGCTATTAGGGCTGTGCCGGAGAATTTCAAGAGATGGTCCGTAGATGTTGATGGATGGGAATTTCCCGATGTATTGCCATACTATAAAAAACTAGAGAATTGCAACTTCGGTGAAGATAGTTGGCATGGGCGTTCCGGACCACTACCGATACGATTGTCTGGCCCCCCTGATTCATCATTGTCGAAAAGTTTTATTGATTCGGCTATGATGTTAGGTTATGAATTCATTGAAGATATCAATAATGGGAAGCAGGTGGGCGTTGGGCATACACCGATGAATGTTGTGGATAATGTGAGGAAGAATACAGCGATGGTTTACTTAAATGATGCGGTGAGGAGCAAAATTCAAATAATTGGATTGGCAGAAGTAGATAAGATTATCATTGAGGGTGAAATTGCGAAAGGGGTTGTGTTATTTAATGGGAATGTTTTTTATGCGAGACGTGAGGTTATAGTTTGTGCGGGCGCATTCGGGAGTTGCGAGATTTTGAAACGTTCGGGTATTGGGCCTAGGGAAGAGTTGAAGGAGACAGGTGTGGAGGTAATAATTGATGCACCTGTGGGGAAAACACTATATGATCATCCTTTTTATTATAATGTGTATAAATTGAAGAAATCAATTGATTTTACTGAGGGATTTACGGAGACGTTGTTATGGTTGGGGGATATAATGATTGTTGCATTTCCCGATGAAGATAAGAATACGTTTACGCTTGGAGTTGCGTTGACTCAACCTGTATCATGCGGTAGTTATACCAATGGGAAAATAGATTTAAATTTCTTTAGAGAGGAATCAGATAGAAAACGCATGGTTAAAGCTGTAAAATTAGCCCGTGAAATTATCGCTGTAGGGCCATTGTCCGCTGCTATTGATCATGAGATGTATCCAGGAGATAAAATTAAAACCGATAGCGCTCTGGAGGCAAAAATTATGGAAGAGATAGAGAGTTTTGGCCACCCGGTATCTACTGTTCCTATGGGGGCAGTCCTTGATCAATTTTGTAGAGTTAAAGGAATGAAAAATCTAAGAGTTGTCGATGGATCGATCTTTCCGTATCCTGTTAGTTGTCCGCCAAATGTGACGATTATAATGATTGCGGAAAAGATATCAGATCATATCAAACAAAATAATCAAATCTGGCAGACGTAATATAATGTTGTATGGCGGTGAGCGCATATTATTTTTGTTAAAACAAATTGTGAACGCCGCCGAATAGCATATGAATGCTTATCAATATATGATATTACGCCGCAAACAATCTGCAAAATCATAATTCCGATGGGATACAGATCGTACACGGCGCGACTTTTTTATAAGAGTCTCTTGAAGCGGCTTATCTATACGTTGTTTTATTGGCGATCATTATTGTGAAAGATAATTAGGCGGGCGGTGAGCGCATATTGTTTCTGCTGGGACAAATTGTGAACGCCGCCGCATATCACATAGATGCTTATCAATATATGATATTACGCCGCAAACAATCTGCAAAATAATAATTCCGAGGGGACACAGATCGTACACGGCGCGCCTTTTTTATAAGAGTCTCTTGAAGCGGCTTATCTACACGTTGTTTTATTGGCGATCATTTTTGTGAAAGATAATTAGGCGGGCGGTGAGCGCATATTGTTTCTGTTAAAATAAATTGTGAACGCCGCCGCATAGCATATGAATGCTTATCAATATATGATATTACGCCGCAAACAATCTGCGAAATCATAATCCTTAAGGGACACAGATCGTCCACGGCGCGACTTTTTAAGAGTCTACTGAAGCGGCTTATCTACACGTTGTATTATTGATGATCATTATTGTGAAAGATAATTAGGCGGGCGGTGAGCGCATATTGTTTCTGTTAAAACAGATTGTGAACGCCGCCGCATAGCATATGAATGCTTATGAATATATGATATTACGCCGCAAACAATCTGCGAAATCATAATCCTTAAGGGACACAGATCGTCCACGGCGCGACTTTTTAAGAGTCTACTGAAGCGGCTTATCTACACGTTGTATTATTGATGATCATTATTGTGAAAGATAATTAGGCGGGCGGTGAGCGCATATTGTTTCTGTTAAAACAGATTGTGAACGCCGCCGCATAGCATATGAATGCTTATGAATATATGATATTACGCCGCAAACAATCTGCGAAATCATAATCCTTAAGGGACAAAGATCGTACACAGCGTGACTTTTTTATAAGAGTCTCATGAAGCGGCTTATCTATACGTTGTATTATTGATGATCATTATTGTGAAAGATAATTAGGCAGGCGGTGAGCGCATATTGTTTTTGTTAAAACAAATTGTGAACGCCGCCGCATAGCATATGAAAGCTTATGAATATATGATATTACGCCGCAAACAATCTGCGAAATCATAATCCTTAAGGGACACAGATCGTACACGGCGCGCCTTTTTTATAAGAGTCTCTTGAAGCGGCTTATCTACACGCTGTTTTATTGGCGATCATTATTGTGAAAGATAATTAGGCGGGCGGTGAGCGCATATTGTTTTTGTTAAAACAAATTGTGAACGCCGCCGCATAGCATATGAACGCTTATCAATATATGATTTTACGCCGCAAACAATCTGTAAAATCATAATCCCCAAGGGACACAGATCGTACACGGCGCGCCTTTTTTATAAGTCTCTTGAAGCGGCTTATCTAAACGTTGTTTTTGTGAAAGATAATTAGGCGGGCGGTGAGCGCATATTGTTTCTGTTAAAACAAATTGTGAACGCCGCCGCATAGCATATGAATGCTTATTAATATATGATATTACGCCGCAAACAATCTGCAAAATCATAATCCCCAAGGGACACAGATCGTACACGGTGCGCCTTTTATAAGAGTGTGGATGGATCAATCTTTCCATATCCCGTTAGCTCTCCCCGAATGTGACAATAATTATGATTGCGGAAAAAATATCAGATCACGTTAAACAAAATAATCAAATCTGGCAAACATAATATGATCGTCGAAAGAAAAAAATAGATATAACGCATACCCAACCAAAAAGATGAAGGGCGATAGGCTCGTAGCGAATATCTTCGTTATGAAACAAATGATCAAAACGTAAATTGTCCAGTCAATGATATTAAATAAGTCATATGCGCCTCTCCTCTGATGTGGGCGCAAAGCATCATGGTATTCGTTATACCATACCATGATTCTACAATTTAGGAAAAATTAATGGAACGTTCAATGATGGACATTTTCAACTTTATCTGTCTGTATATTTTTAATAATGTTTTTGGAATAATATAATGCCGTTTAAATCAACTAAACAACGTGCTGCGTGTTGGGCGCAGTATAAGCGTGATACCGATGCTGGTGTCAAACCCAAGTGGGATTGTAAAGAATGGGAACATGAGACAAAACAAAGTCGTTTGCCAACATACAAAAGAGGTGGCAGATCAAAGTCGAAACGTAAATCTACTTCAAAGAAACGCAGTTCCAAACGCCGATCGAAAAAGAAACCATCGCGTCGCAGTCGAAAATAGAAAGTATATTAAATGATTCAAAGTTAATGAATTTGCTTCATGTCATAAACATATCAAGCAATTTGTTTGATATGTTAATTGAAAGTTTTCAGATAATTAATGTTTATGTTTCTCGCATTCAGCTTAATCTAATTGTTCGATTTGTTCATATGTATTTGACTCATCATATTCATCATTTTCGGAGCGATCGGGTAACTGATAATTTTCGTCTAATATACAATCTGTTTGTTTTATTTCATCCGTTTCTTCCACTGGCTG
>Ga0207047_1132_pt1 | contig 17463 bp, 15 predicted proteins | sample Alteio_BWMinCont_67_FD_153302 | JGI IMG/M metagenome (GOLD analysis project Ga0207047, IMG submission 153302) | Enriched cells from forest soil in Barre Woods Harvard Forest LTER site, Petersham, Massachusetts, United States -... | ecosystem: Environmental > Terrestrial > Soil > Temperate forest >...
CTTTACTCCCATCATGCCCAACCGCCGCACGAAATTCCTAGCAGACTTCTCTAACCGCTAGCTTCTCTAACCGCTAGCTTCTCTAACCGCTAGCTTCTCTAACCGCTAGCTTTTAGAACTGCGACGAAGTATCCATTGTGCCACTCGCTGAACTTTCCGCTAATCGTCGGATGGGTATTATTCCAAGTCGTACGAATCTCGACAGCAGACACGATCGAAAATCGGGCATCTATAATGGCCCGAAAGGTCCCGAGCCGAACTTGGCGCCAATTCCAGTCATCGACTATAAGGATAAAACACCCGTCGAGTGCTGCTCTAGGTAACATGATACCGTCATATTGATCGACTTCAGCGTGCGGGCCGTCAAATAAGAAAATATTAAATGTACCTAATGACGTATAATCGATTGATCGAAAATCGTCTTCAATCATACTAAATTCAATTTTCGGGGAAAGGACACGTTTAATATTGTTCAGGAACATCGCTTTTGAGCCTCCAAAAAGGGAGCAATTGTCGATACATAAGGCCTTAGCAGAATTACCGTAAAGTGCGGCTGAAGCGGTCGAACCGCCCCAAGAACCGATCTCTAAGTACCGAGCATCTGGGTGAAATCCGACGAGGTTGCTGATGAAAGTGCGGTATTTCTGGCCGGACATACCGTCGATCGCACGAATAAAATCCGGCGGTTCACCAGTATTACGGAGAGCTCGATCCAGAGAGGCCTTCAACAAGAGACTTTCAGGTAGGCTAGAAAAATCACCGTAGAGGGAAACATTAGGGAGGAGTCCACGAATACGGTTCTTTGTCTGTCTTAATATTTTCCTATAGATATACTCTCGGGCAGGCGCGGTGTGTATTTTGTACCTGTTTATCACCACACTGATAAGTCTTTCCTCTCTGTACAAGGATAAGATCCGGCGAACACCGTTTGATTTCTTGATGAACCACCGCTGTGTCCGATACACTGCCATAATATTGATACCAATCGTATCTCTGATAAGCTGTGCCTTCAATTTTGCAGCCGCAGTGCCTGAGATATACGAGATTGCTGAGTGATTAACTTTTCCCGCTGCCATAAATCCGTGATGAACGCTGGGCCAATTATATTCGGCGAGGTAGTGCGGAGAGGCCTCGGTCCACCGCATTGCCTCAAATGCCCAAGGGTCCCTTATGCCTTTATCAAGGGCGGTTCTACATGCCTCCACCAGATAGTTGATATTCCACCATGCAGGCTGCACTTGAAAATAGCGGAAGAAATCTCGTGGCACGATCGCCAAGCGCCGGCCGTCCACAATATCGACCTCGACCTTTCGCCACATTCGTATCAAGCCGTCTGGATAGTCGGTTTGTTCGGTTTGGGTCCAAGGCCACTCGTAAGTTGGAAACGAGACCACAGCCAAATCGCGACTCCGCGCGATTTCCAGATACGCTGAAATTGCCTCGGTATTACATGGCCGTAGAGGGCAATGATCATCAAGCATGTGAAATACATGCGTGATCCCGGCATGCTTCTTTGTCAAAGCCAAGAGCCCGCGTAAAAGTATTTCAGTCCAGCAGGCGTTAAAGAAACATAATTGATTTTTGACTTCAACAATCTTACAGTCGCCAATAAAGTAAATCGACGGATGGTGTGGCCAGCAACAATCCATCGCAGCCTCTATGGCAGGCGCATATTTTTTCATCCGACTAAATGTCGAGACAAGTACAAAGGTGTTCATAAAGCCATTTCCGGGAAACCTAGGCAGCTGAGCGTGATTGTCAGTCTCGTCAGGGCGCAGTTGAAATGAAATTCGATCCTTGGATCGAACGATCGAACAGCTGTGCAGCGTTCTAGCCTGATGGGGGGCACACGCCTACCGCTGTTGATGAGTTACCAGTGTCGCAAAATCGTCAAGCATACGCGTCGCAATTGCCCGCGTTCGGAATTGGCGAGCAACATAGTGACCAGCGCCTGCCAGCCTCTCCCGTAGGCCAGGATTTACGATCAAACATGCTAATCGCGAGGCAAGATTCTCTTCTGGAGATTCGACCCGATGATCGAATTTCAAACCTGTCACACCATCGACGACGTAATCGTCGAAGCAACGCAGATCTGACACGACCACAGAGCATTTGGCGGCCATCGCCTCGAGCGGCGCTAATCCGAGAGACTCCCCCCGTTCGGCTAGACTTGGATATACGAAAATGGCGGCTGATTGATATTCGCGAATTAGCGTCCCCTCGTCGAATATTGGGCCGGCAAATTCGCATCGTGATCCAAGCGGCCGTGCAAGGGATTTCAGTTCTCGTAGATATTCAATGCCGTCCCCGCCTTGAGATACATCGTGGGGACCAATGATACGAAGTTTCCAATGATTGAAATCATGATCAGCGTTATGTCGTTGCAGGGAGATGATTGCCTTCAAGAGAATGCTGATGCCCTTCTCTCTCGCAATCCGGCCGACAAAAAGGATAGTTTTTCCACGCTGTGGCATCTCGTTTGAATCAAAATAAGCATCCGAAACCGCGCAGCCGATGACTGAAACCTTGGGCGCAAGCCAGGGCGCCTGTCGTACGATCGCGTCAGCGACAGCACGGGAGACTGCCTGCAATCTCCCCGCGCGAAAGTAGAGACACATCTGGTATTTCGGGTATCTCCCAACCTGGACGTAAATGTTTCCCGATTTCCGGCGCCGCAACACGAGCGGTAAGAAAAACCCATTGGTGATGGTCACATCGCCCTGTGGCTGAGCAAATGAGGCATATATAGAATAGCATAGATCTCGGGCGAGGTTCAGGATCAACCATGGTGAGCGACCGAAAGAAGGAATACGAATGTGTCTGACCCCGTCAATAAGCTCCTCACGTGGGAAGTCTCGATACCTCCGCGAGACGATCGTCACGTCATGTCCAGCCGCCCGATAGGCGCTGGCGAGCAACAGATGCACCTTTTCTGTCGCTCCACCGAGGACCGGCGGAACGGGCAAGAAAGGGCCAAGAATAATAACAATGTGCATCAAACTGGACACCGGGCGGCGCTGGTAAATCACCGACACCGTCTACCGAGCCGACGGCCGCCTCTCCATAGATGGTTAGGAACGGCCGATCCGGATTGATCACTCGGCAGGCGTTCCTCTCCGAGCGCTTACGATTGATCGTACATGAGCCAACTGCATTCAAGGATCAAGCGAAGCGCACCCTGTTCAGTATCGATTTCCCGTCGCACAAGGTCCGGATGAGCGGCCAAGTTCGTTGCCGTGAAAGGCGCTTAGTTAGGGCGAGGATGATCGTCGATCCTTGTCCGCCGGCCTATTCGCGCAAAGCCGACGACGATCGACAATCTCCAGCGCGATCAGCGTCTCGGCAACGACCCTCTGCATCACGTAGTACCAACCGCGCCAACCGTCGAAAAGACAGCCCTTTACGAAGAGGGTGTACATAAATACCCCGAAGGGGGCGGGCCATCCCATGAGCCGGATCTTGTCAGTCCTTCTTAGCGTGCTCTGCCAAGGTTCGAGCAAATAATCGGCTTCCTCGCGCGCGTAACGAAACTGAGATAACAGCCACCGTGCCAACGGCTTACGGTCGTCGTGATAAATGACTCCTTTGAGCGGCAGAACATTTCCTTGGACGACGACACGATGCATATGTCCTTCCTGTTGATAGAATGCCTTGCTTTTTCGGTAAAGGACGGTGCGCGGCGGATAGAGTGAGCCGCGAAGAGGGCGACCATGGATCCGGTATATAAACCGAGCCCGATAGCCGGCCACGCTGTCATGCGGTTGAAGCGTTCGGAATTCCCTGGCCAACTCATCACTTATCTCGTAATCGGCATCGAGTGAAAGGACCCAGGAGCTGTTAACTTGCGCTAACCCGTAGTTGCACTGGTCTGCGAAGCTGTCGAACGGGCGGTGCAAAATCTCGACTTGCGGGTAGGCCCCCAATAGCTTGATGGTCTCGTCGGTGCTACCGCTGTCGACAACAATAATCCTGCGCGCCCAAAGTAGTTTATCCATCGTGCGCCGAATGTTGGGCGCCTCGTTATATGTCAAAATCAATGGGGTGATTTCGTCGATCATTCTTGCTCTGCCGTTTAGAGTCTGCCCCCGAACAAGGGCTTTGCTCCCGCCGCTATCCGTAAAATCGCCGATGCCAGACGGAAAAGTAAAACGCGCGCCTCTTCTCTGGCGGAATTAGCTGTCTATCGGCTCTCAGATCTTCAGACTCATGTAAAACGCCTCCATCCGAGCAGCTACGCTGGGCCAATTGTAATTTTCACGAACAAAATTTTGCCCCTTTTCGCCCAACAATTTACGAAGTGCCGGATTCTCCGCTAACAGTTTGATTGCAGCGCCGAGTTGCGGCGGATCGCATTCTACGATGATCCCGCCACCAGATGCGCGAACGATTTCGGATGCACCAACATTTTGGCTCACAATCACCGGTAGGCCGCGCTGCATGGCTTCAAGCGCCGCATTACCGAAGTTTTCAGAATGCGAAGGGAGTACGAATGCGTCAGCCGATGCAAACACGTGCTCCTTATCTGACCCAGTAACAGTGCGCGGCACGAATTGGACGCGATGCGCTATATCCAATTCCCGAGCTAGTTTGGATAATTGCGGCGAGAGATTTTCGTCATCGGTGCCCACTATCGCAAGGGTTCCAGTTTGGGTGTGAGCGAATGCGTGTAAAAGGACATCCAACCCCTTCTTCCACGACAGCCTGCCAAAAAATAAAATCAGCGGCTCGGAGGTTTTGAGCGCTCTGATGTCATCTGCCGGATTGCGCGTTGGCACGTTGTCGCTTCCGTCGACCCCATTCGGTATCGTCACAACCTGCCGAAGCCGAAAACCGAATTCGGCGAGGTCCGCCGCCTCGATGCCGGAGGTCACGTGAACGGCGGCCGCCTTCTCCAGATTGGACTTCTCGATGAGGTCGACCCATGCACGCTTGAGGAGTCGATGTCGAGCCTCGAACAGCTTTTGGACCAACATGCCACGAGGTGAAACTACATATGGAACACCTGATCCCAAGGCAACTCGCGCAGCCACCCAGGTCGGCCAAAGAAAGACTGAATGCAGGTGGACAACATCAGCGCCCTTTATTTCACGCCGCAAGGCGCGGCCGAGCGAGGGTGCCCAGGATAATCGCCTTAAGTAACTCGATTCAAAGTATCGCACTTTGACGCCGTCGAGTATCACAGGCACATCGTGCGGGACCGCGCTGTTTGTCGGTCCGTCAATGCTGGTTGTGAAGACCTCGACCACGTGCCCGCGCGAGGTTAGGGCTCGACACAGCGCGTGGATGGCAAAGATCGGACCCCCATACCGGATCGCCGGGAAGTAGCTCGGTACGACGTGCAAAATACGCATAATACTGCCCCTCAAGGATGTCGGGGGACTTGGTGCCTCATGGGGTGGCGACGATCTTTCCAACCATTTAGCCTGATGCCGTATTGCACGGGCGGTACGTTCATCCTGAACGTCATGCTCCTCGGGAGAGGCTCCGGAACCCCCATACGATGAGTACACCGGCGATGCTTTGGGCCAGCGTGACCAGGAGATAGGCAAATGTCGCCTCTAGATCCAGCAAGACAACGGTGGCAGTAATGGAAACAAACATGCGTAGCGATATAATCGAAGCGCCCATGCTTATACGCATCGAGGCTCCACATAGAATACCGAACAATACACCTACGACAACGACCCCCCAATAGCCGAAATTCGCATAGGCTTCGGCAACAAGGCCCCAGCCGATCGCCGTGGTCGCAACCGAGGCTGAACTTTGCAGGTGGTAACGGACGCTGAGCAAATCCGACCCGCTTTGACTCGAAATCTTCTCCGGCGACAGAAAACGGGGTATCAACATTGACGACAAAGAAGCATAGGTTTCCCCGTCCAGGTAGGGAATAGATTCCGGCGTAGCACGATGTACATATAGAACCATTTGCAGCAATGACGCCCGCTCAAGTACAGTATTGGGCTCCACTGAGCCAGACGCCAGAGCGTTCATCCCTGCCGAGAACCAATCAAACATCATGCCCGGAATTCGCGATATACCTTGTTCTTGCTGATGTGAAGGCCCGGTTACCCAATACATCCGTCTTGTTTCTTCTTTACCGGCCTGAAGAATCGAAAGTATAGAAAAAGCTAATGCAATTCCGATCCATGGAAGTCGCTTTGCCGAGACCGAATATCCAACGAAAGCTGCGAGGCCATTCATTACACCGCCAATAAGCGCCAACCCACTTACCGAAAGCAGAATGAGGATGGCCAGACCGCATAGCGCAAAGCCCCAGCGGCGACCAACCAGCAACCCTGAAGCTCTAGCGCTGCCAAGGATAAAACAAGAGATCGACGTGAAAGTCAGCACGAGCGCGCGAACGAGACCGAAATAAAACCCAAGCCAGTCCAGGTTACCAGAAAAGGCTGAGAGATAGTATATTATGCCGGCCCACAGGCCAAAGAATACTATTTGGGAGCTCTCCAGAGCTGGTCGCAGATCACCGCCGTCACAAACAGGTCGGCGGAGAAAGGGCCAGTACGCTATACTGGCCACAGTGAGGAAACTTCCAACTATCGCCGCTCCATCTAGAAGCTCGTCAGCGTCGTACACAATCACCGTGCTTCGAAGTATTGGAATCGCGTAGTAAATAAAAAATAGGGCTGATACGATCGGCAACACCGGTATTCCGCGTCCGCCCGCCCTCAGCCAGAGGAAGATAGGCACGAGAGCCGGGATGGCGATACAGAGATAGGCCAGCAGATCCGCCGAAAATACACCTGCAATGATTACACTGGCCGCGCCGATGGTAACGAAAAAGATTTGCCCTCGCTGATTCGGTGCCTGGTATAAAGAGAGCACTGTCATGAGGAGACCGCATTGATCGTTTTGAGTAGTGCGGCTTCGGTTACTGTTAGATCAAATAATTGCGCCCGCTGTCGCGCAGCGCGACGCATGTGCGTAAGGGTATGGCGATTTGCAACTGTCCCTTGAAGTGTCTTCTCGAGAGCTTGCAAATCACTCCATGGAAAAATCCAGCCGCAGCTTGGATCCACCACGTCCCTCGCGCATCCGACGCGATCACTCACGATTACCGGACGGCTGCAGCTCAAGGCTTCGTTAACGGAGAGTCCCCAGGTCTCGTCACTCGATGAAGGTAATACGAACACATCCCCCAGCCGATAGACAACCGGCATCCGGGTTTGATTCTGAAATGGCAATACACGAAAGCGTGCAGGATCAGACGCAGCGAAGGATTCAATATCGCCTATCAATTCGCCGCCCCCAACGATGACTAGAACTGCATCTGAATTCTGTAGCCGACTTACCGCCCGCATCAAATCCAGCGGCCGTTTCTTGGGTTCAAGCTTGCCTGCATACAAGAATACCGTCTGATCGGGCATAATCCGCATCTGCATGCGCCATCGAGCGGCTTCTTGCTCAAGAAGCTCCGATGGTTCGGCAAACCGGCTAACATCGATGGAATAAGGACAGCGGTAGAGGCGATTTGGCTTAACTCCAAAATTTTCATAATATGCGCGATTGGCTGAACCAACGACCAGAAACCCAGTCGGCCAGGAAAATATGCGCCGCAAGAGTGCCCGTTTCACCCACCAGCGTGGCCCCGAAAATCCCGCGTGGATGAGGTGCGAATCGCCGCGGAAGAGCGAAAGAACTTTGAGCTTGTGAAAGGTGTGCATCGCCTGAAGATGGGAGAGCCACGCCCAACCATGAATGAGGACGACGTTAGGGTGCCAATCTACGACACGCTGAACTAGCGCGGGATTGCGGAGACCAAAAAAGTGGTGCGTTCCGGGGTTAGTAGCTACGTTAGGAACCAGTTCGAACTCGTAGCCTTCCGTAAGAGGGATATCCCAAGAGATTCGCTCTTTGAACCCGCGATCTTCCACCGGGGTTCGCCCGTCGTGCCAGGTGAAAAACACCTTTATTTCGAGGTCCTCTCTCCGGCCTAGGCGTTGATATAAAGGCGCAAAGTACTGAATTGGATGAGAAACAATAAAAGCTGCCCGTTTGACAGAGTTACTCATGAAAGACGGGTGAATTTGGTTTCAATTTACACACCTATACCAGAGAGTCGAATATTTTAGCGAATCGGCTGGCGATATAATTCGCTTGAAAGGGCTCGTATACTGCTGGGTTTGGAACACCTAAGTGCTCTGGTGTAAGGGCCAGCGTTTGCAAGCTCTCGGCGATAGCGTTCTCGAGCTCAGCAAGTTCGCCACGGGTCTCAAACGCGAGGGCACGACCACCGCCAGCTGCAGCGAGAATTGCATGGGCACTGCTTGAGCGGTGGAACAGCGACAGATAGGGTCGACCGCACATCAAGCCAGGGTAGATTTTCGATGCGGTATAATGCGGCTCTTCTGAACCTAGTAGCAGCACGCCATTGGAGCGAGCCAGCACGCTCAGAGCATGAAGATAGAAAACCCTGCCCGGGATCTCCCGCACGGCTTCGGCCACGCCCTCCGCTTCTGCGATAGAGCGAACACGATAAATAGAGACTTCCCTGGGTTGGTTGCTCGTGCCAACGAAATTGAGCCGTATGCGCGACGCGAGCGCCGGCCTAGTTACCCTCAGCCGCGCAAAGGCTCGGAAGAGGGTGCGCACGACCGCCTCTCCCCGCGGGAGAAAAGTTCCGACGTAGCTCAGATGGACAAAGCCACGCTCGAGCTCGATTTCATTCTGCAGTGGGCCCGTATCACGCAGCACGACGAAATCATCCGGGTCGCCCCCGATAGGAATGGCCGCCATGCGGGACGCGTCGAACCACGGATAACGAGCCAGCATTTCAGCGTTCTGGACATCGGAGACTGACGTTACAAAATCCGCGCTGCGCAAAGCCCGCGGCTCAAGCACCGTTGCGATACGATGCACAAGCGCAGCCTTCGAGTGCCACGGCTGATCAGCGCCCCAGTGGGACACCCACGGGTCCTGGAAATCCAGGACAGTAGGTAACGAGAATCGTCGCTTGGTCTCGCGCGCGAACAACATTGGGTAATATGGCGAACCGGATATCAATACTACATCAATACGTCCAGTCTCTAGTAGTGAAAGTAAAGAATTTCGCAAAAAATACCACGCACGAATACTTATCTCACCCACGCCGATCGACCGAGTAATTTTGGCGGATATCGCGCGCACTTTGATAATTTCAATATTTAGGGGAACAAGGGCTCCAAGACCAGAATCAAGCAACTCTTCATGATAAGCCTCGTCGACACAGAGGACGATTGGCTCCCACCCCACCGCAGGAAGATGCTTGACTAAGTGTCGAGCGCGATGCACCCCTGCGACCGTACTCGGCGGAAAATACGGTGAAACAATAAGAACAGTACGTTTAACCATCCAACGCCGCCCATTTCTTGAACACAATCTTATCAAGTCTCAGATCCGCCGAACAACAGTTGTTTAGGTGACGATCTTTATTACGGGCACGCATCAAGAAATTCCATAAAGTGGAACTAATTCCGAGTGAGTTCACTCGTTTCGGATCGCGACGAGTAGTGTGTCACGGACGATCATTTCAGCAAGTCATGCACCCCGATCGGCCCTATCCGCGCCTACAGCCCGGCCTTCATGTGACTGGGGGATATGGCTCTTCCATTCCGTAAGCACGGAGCTTCTGCGACAGGATGTGGAGGCGTGGAACTATCTTCGGAAGAGGGAGGAGCGGGATTACGATATGCGCGCAGTGGGCCCCGTATGCTCGACGCCATCGCACACCGCCTGCTTGATCCAATTACGCCATGAGCGAAGTACTTAGACTTTCAAGTAGATTGCCTTTATGGATGTCCCAGTTGAAGCGGCTCTGACCCATGCGAAACGCTGCCGTCCGCGCAGCGGCGAGCGCGACGGGGTCGCCGAGAAGCCCGTCGAGCGCTGCAGCGAGGCCATCCGCGTCGTCGACGGGATACAATCGTACGGCCTGACCCACCTCCAGCGCGAAAGTGCGGTGCGCGGGGATGTCTGACATCACCGCCGGCACCCCGGCGAGAATATAGGTGAATTGCTTGTTGGTGAGCGCAATGCGGCGGCCGAGCGTGTGTCCCGTTTCGCTGACGAGCCCGACGTCATAGCGCGCGGCGAGGCATCCCATTGTGGAAGGTGCCGCCGGCGACAAAATGTGAAGCCGGTCAGTAATGCCAAGCTCCGCCGCAAGGATGCGCAGCTGAGCGATAAAACCCGGCACTGGAGACCCGCGAAGATAGAGATGTGGCCGCGTTCGCGCGCGGCTCATCGCGCGCACGGCGCATTGGAGACCTCTATCGGGCCCAATCGTTTGCGAGAACCAATAAACGGACGGTCCCGGCACCACTGTTCCCGCGGAAGTCGGCTCCGACGGCCCCTGCGCTAGCGGAAATACGTTTAGCACGACCGTCGGGCGTACGATGCCGTATGCTGCCACATAGGCATCAGCAATGCCCGGTGATGCTGCGGTGACATGGGCGCAGCCGAGCAGATAACGGCGTTCGATCGCATGCACCAGGCGCCGTTTGGAGTCGTATCGGGGCTCCTCCGACCATTCGCCAAGGTGAAAATCCTCTGCGTCGAAGGCATAGAGCGCGCCATGACGACGCGCAGCAATTGCAGCAGCCGGCAGCGCAGCCGGATAATGTGCTATGTAAAAATCGGCCAGCACTCCCTGCGCTGTCGCAGCGAGAGGCCCGGCGAACGGGCTGAACGCGCGACCGGCCAACCCTTTCCAATTCGTCAACCTGAAGGCAACCACATGCCCGAACTGAGCGACACGGCGCAATCGCCAACCCGTCCCCCGGGCGTGAATATCTAGCCGGATTGAACGCCATCCTGCGGACGCTAATATGGCGTCATCTCGGGGGTCCACAAGGGTCCGCGTTGACACGACGGTCACGTCATAACCCGCATCGTGAAGCGCCTGAGCCTCTTTGGCAACGCGGGGATTCGACCTGAGTGGCCCCGGCGTTACGATGCAGATGCGAAGCTGTCGAGGCATGCGCTAAGACCGGATTTCTCGATTTCCGGGCCGAAGTTTGCCTTGAAATCGGCGCGACACAGGCTTTGCTCGAGTTTGGCGATCAAGAGCCGTCGGTAATCTGGCCATTGCCAGCGCCGGGCGGTGTGAAGTGCACGGAACCGCATTTCATACAGTTCTTTACGGTTGTCTAGGCACCAACGCAGGGCGTCAGCAATGACGGTGGGATCACCTGCAGAAATGACCAGGCCGTTCCATCCGTGTTTGACGAACTCGCTAGCGCCGGCTTTATCGGTGGTTATCACGGGGAGCCCCCGCGAAAACGCCTCCATGACAACCATCCCGAAGCCGTCGGCGAGGGTCGGAAAGACAAGAACATCAGCTTGCTCGAATGCTGCGAACATATCCTGTTGCGGAACGGACCCCATTAGTTCCAATCCACGCGGCGTTGATCGCAGAACCCGATCGGGTAAGCCAATTGCGCCATATGCGGTGGCACGACCACAGTCCCCAAGAGCCAGTGCCCGCCAGGCGTCAAAAAAATAATGAGCGCCCTTTTGGATAACCAGGTTGCCTGCCCAGACCACCGACAGAGGCCGCTTTATGTCCGTTTCCGGCTTAACGATTTCCGCCACTGCCGGGGGCGCTGCGAGCGGTACCGAGACGATCTTCTCAGGATCCACGCCGGCCTTAACGTGGGAGCATCGCGTCAGCTCGGAATTCGCGACGATCACATCGGCAAGGGCGGTCTCCGCGCGTCTCCGTTCATAACGCCGGTTGAAATGGGCGGCAAAGTAGCGGTGGTGCCTGCCTTGCAATTCAGGAAAGCGCGCTTCTTCAAGGGTCTTGATGTCTTCGACTTCTTTACTGTCCATCGAAGGCATGGCGAGAATGCGAGCGACCCCCCGGTTTGCCGCCTCCTCGAAGGTGTATTTCGCAGTATATTCGAACGCGTGAACTGCTTGAACGCCTTCAAGATGTCGCCGAGCGACGGTTCGATCGAAGCGGTGCGAGAGAAGATCCCAGGCCCTGTCCGCGTAGGTAGGATTTTTCACGTATTTTGCCAGTACAATACGAAGCATTTCAAGCCACGGGTAACAAACGACCTTGGTAGCGGGAACCTGGGTAATCGTCCGGCGCCTCAACTGTTTGGCGGCGCGTTCGTCGAGACCGCTCGGAAGATGCGCACAGAGCTTTCTCACAAAACCACTCTCGGCGAAATTGACTCCAGTCACAAACCCGGCGAGTGCGCCTCGTTCGTGAAATGCTCTCGCGGCTTGCTGAGCATCCATAAAATTGCCTGGAAAGCTTACTACCACTCGCATTACCTAAGCTTCCCAGCCTGACACTTAACGCCGGTCGCGAGCATTTCGCGATAGACATTCTCATACGCTCTCACGACGACTCGATCGCTGAACAGCTGCTCGACCCGAGCCCGGCAGGCCGCGCGGCTGATCCTATCGACAAGGGGCACCGCGGCGACGAGACCATCGAGGTCAGTTCCTACGAAACCCGTAACCCCGTGCTCGACAACTTCGGGCACCGCGCCCCGCGCAAACCCGATTACCGGCGTGCCACATGCCATCGCTTCAGCCATGACAATGCCAAACGGCTCTTCCCATAAGATCGGCATTAGCAATGCCCGGGCGTGACCCAAGAGTACATTTTTCGCTTTATCGTCGACAGGTCCCAGATACGTCACTTGCGAGCCGTTGAGATGAGGTTTGATTTTGGCGTCGAAAAAGTCGCGGTGCTCAGCTGGTACATTACCCGCAATGATAAGCGGAAATCCCGAGCGCCGGGCGATCTCAATCGCTAAATGAGGGCCTTTGAGTTCCTCAACGCGCCCGACAAAAACCAAGGGTGCATTGGGACCGGGATCCAGTGAAACGTCGTACACCGCCAGGGGTACGCCATTGTAAACCATCCGCCAAGTACCAACGTCACGTACGCCCCCCATCATCTGGCTGCTAATGGCCGAGAACCAGAGCGATCCGCGCGACAGTGCATGTCCGAGCTTGACCGAGCGGCGGGAGATTTGGCGCTGATAGGTCATGAGCTTGGGAATCGGTAGCGGCAATAATGGTAGAAGGTACGCAACGCGCGAAAAGCTGTGTACCAAATGAAAACGCCCGCTCCAGACGTGCCGCGCAAGTGTGGTAGCGTTGCAGACGGTGTCGAATTTCGAACTGCTCTGTTGCCCTCGCCACGGGATCAGTTGGCCAGCCGTCGCCGACGCGGGATTAGCGAAAAGGGTAACCTCGTGCCCGAGCGAGACAAGACCATGGGCTAGCAGATCGACGATCCGCTCGATCCCGCCATAATGCAACGGCGGCACAGGGATTTCGGGATCGGCCGTAAGAGCGATGCGTAGACGGCGCTCTTGTCGGCACCCCGTGCTTAGCATAGCGGGGGGTGCGTATCGCCCCGCGAAGTGTGCTTCCACCTACGCCGGCACGGGCTCATCGCGCCCCGTGGATCCCCGTCGAAACGGCGATAGCGCGAGCCTCCTCATCCGTAGGATTCGCTCGGTCGCGATAAATCCGAGATTTCGGTAAAGATAGCCCAGTGGCCCGGCTTCGGGTGGAATGAAATCGGGATCCAGCTGATAGATCCAGGTCGCGACATCGCGCGCTTCCGCCGCGTGGGTATAGGCGATCCAGTGCGCCAGCGGCCAAAGCGCTCGGGCGATCGCGCGCTTGCGTCGTGGATCAAGTTCGCCTCGATCGTTCAATAACGCCGCCGCCTTTCGGTATATTTGGAGGTGGGACCAATTTGTCACGATGTTACGTATGCCTTGCTCAAATTGCAGGCGCTCGTGCCCATGATGACGGTGAACAAGACATGGCTCTACACAGAATGAGACCTTCGGTTGTTTTAAAGCAGCCTCAATGACGAACATGCGATCATCACGAACACCAAACTCCTGCCGATGCGGAATGTCGGAGACGAACTCCCGCCGAAACAGATAAGCAGAATAATGGGAGCTGTCACACTCTCCAAGCTGTTGAGCTATGAAATCATCGCAGGCGAACCAATCATTCGTGCACTTGTGTCCAGATTCATTGTCTAAGGTGACATACCCGCTGACGACGATATCAGCATGTTCGCGCTGGCCGATGGTTAATTGCTTATCATTGGCATTCGCCGGCAGGAAATCATCCGAGTCCAGAAACCTGACGAACTCACCCCGACTCATCGAAAAACCTCGATTGACTGCCCAATCCTTTCCCCAATTAGGTTGGCGTACGCTAATCACATCTTCCTGTGTCTGCAGCCACTCCCAAGTTTCGTCGGTACTGCCGTCGTCGATCACGATGGCCTCCGTCGTGCAGTCGTTTTGGCGACAGGACTCGATTGCCTCAGGCAGACACCAAAGCCGGTTGAAGGTCGGAATGATGACCGAAACGTCGGGCCTGATGGCCGCTAGTTTGGAGGCAAGCATCAAATTAGCAAATCCCCAATTTGGATTACCTTGACGCCAAGTTACCGGAGGTCAAGGATAAGCGGCCCTTTGCTCGCTGAGCCGACCGCTGTGCGTTGAAGGGGTTCGCGCCCAATGATCACCGACCCGCGAAACTTGGCATCAGCCGGCCGCGCAAAGTTTAGCGTCTCGTTCGACGTAGACAATAAAAGAGTACGGCTACTGAGCTGATGCCCGTACCCTCTCAATTATTTCGACATATTGCTGCGCAGATTTTTCCAATGTTAGATTTTCAAGAATATAATCTCGAGGTGTAAAACTTCTTTTTCTAGCTAAGTTCCAAAATTCATCCCACCGAATTTCAAATTCTCTAAGATTTGAGAAGCGAAGTCCGCACCGGTCGTCCCAATATGGTACCGAGGTCACCGGTCCGAAGACGACTTTATGAGGAAAATAGGACGGATCCCTCCACGGCCCGCCACGGTCCCAAGCGAAGATCGGTACATCGCATGAAAGCGCCTCTTGGTAAGCTATTCCCTGTGTCTCATGCTCGCACAGAAATATCATCGCGCTACATTGGGAGAGAGACGCGCGAAAGTCTTCTTCCCGATAAAAGCCATAACGAACCTCATGGAATGAATGGCCACGTCTGCGCAGCGTAGCGCGAATCGGCTCAACAAGCGAAATATCATATCGTTCACGCTCCCACATTACTTTGTTGTAGAGGAGCACATCTATGGCCTTTTGGTCCGACACAGACGGAGCCCATAAATTTACATCGATTCCGACCGGCCAGATCTCTATGATATCTCCCCAATAAGGCCGGCACATATCTTTCATCCACGGACCAGGAACGAGGATTTTTTTCACGGGCAGGCGTTCAAGGAGGCGTGGATCGTCGGACGGGTGGGAATACGAGGCCGTGCCGAGGATGATTGGGTTTCTCCACATAAGCTTATCGAGAACGAATGGCTTGCCAAGGATGCAGGCGGGTTCGGTGGGGTGGCGTGCCGCATACCCATAATCATTTACGCGATAGGAAATTCCGAGTCGCTCAAGTCCCGCGCAGAGATTTATAAAAACCCGCGTGTGTCCGCCCGGACGCCGCTTTCCGCGCAACAGCCTACGAATGACCTTACGCGGATATCGATCATACAAGAACCATCGATCGTCATCCGGTTCCTCATAAAAAATGTTGTACACTCACCCACCTGAGCACAAGGATGCGGGGTCTAACGCTTTTGATTTCAGTAGAGTCCGGCTGTGAACATAGGGCTTCGTCTGGATTTCACTATATCGAATAGAAGCTTCTCATACTGTTCAATGCCTGCGGTCGGTGTAAAATTTTGTAGAACTCTGTCGCGAAGCCGCAGTCCCCATTCTTCACCAGCTTTTCGGTGCTCAAGCCACCAGCGTAACTTACTAGCGAGCCCAGCGGAGTCTGCGCGGCGGACAAGTGAACCCGCGTGCTCCGGGCCGAGGATCTGGGCGAAGATGCCCACATCAGTTGCTACCACAGGCAATGCACAAGACATGGCTTCGATTAATGTTAAACCGAACGGCTCTTCCCATATAGGGGGAATACACGCCAAGTTCGCGGCGGCGAAGTATTTCTCCGGGCTGTCCGTCTTCGGCCGCAAGACGATCTTTCGGCGGAGACCATGATCGAGGCCGCCAAGGATGCCGTTGAGGGCAGCACTGAAGTCATTCTCCTCGGGTCCCACCAGCAGCAAATAGATGTCCGCGAAGTCGGGGGCTAGAAGCCTAAAGGCTTCGATCAACATTTCGATGCCTTTTTCTCTGCAGATCCGGCCGACATACAGGACATAGAAGGCTTCGGGAGACAAGTTCAAGTCGCGGCGGATTTGACTGCGGTGAGCCGGTGGCCGAAACCGGTCCGAATCGACCCAATTCGGAATAACGTGCAATCTTTCCACGGGCCATCCATTACGACGCCAACTCTCGGCCGTATGTGCCGACGGCGCGACCCCAGCCGCCACCATTCGGTACGCGAGGTGAATTCGGTCCGTCGATGTGCCGCAGGGAAGGCCAAGGTGGAAACACCAGGGGATTCCGTACATGGCGCTTACCCAAGCTGCGACCTCAATGAAACCCAGATGTGAAGAAATGATGGCATTTATGCTCTCGGACTGAGCCAAACGCCCGATCCGGATAATGCACTCTGCTGCGCGATGTGGCCGACGGCGCGGAAAGCCAGGCAAGGAAAATTGAAATCGTTTTGTCACAAAGGCGTCATAGACGGGAAGCATCGACCCCTGCCATTCGTGAACCAATAGCAACTCATGGTCTCGCCAAGCTAGGCCCTGCGCGACGGCAAGGCTCATCGCCTCAGACCCGCCCCCAAAAGACGGATCGGGCTCGATGACCATAATTCTCACGGATAGCCTCTCGAGAGAACAATCGGCAATCGCGGCTTCAACGGCCGATCAAACGAAGGAGTTTTTGGGCTTGGCGCAGTCCAAGCGCGCGAGCGAGTGGCGCAGTAACGCGCGTATATCGCGAGCATTGTGTCCCAAGGCGGCGTTCGCGCTCGACCGCCTCGAAGTACTTTGCATCTGCTGCCCTGAAAAGGCCCCTACCGGCGTGACCGTACGTGACGCAGAGCGCCTCCCGTTGCTGTTGCGACAATGGACCGCGCGCGCGCCATAGCTCCTCGATCTGCATGCCATTTAGCAGCACGTCGCGCCAGAATCCCGCTGGCTCACGCCGCGACAGGCTTTGCGGTAGTACCCGATATCGCGCCCCAACATGCGGCGAATGCACGAAACAGGCGTTATGATAGGCGGCATCGAACAGAAACCGTGCATCTTGAATTATCGGCAAATCGGCTCGGAAGCCACCGATCTTTTTGATGAGTGTCCGCCGATACATCAACGCGTACGGAGGCTGGTGCCTTAAAGTCTGTCGACATGCGCGGCGGCGGCTATTTCCGCATTCGCCGCAAGCGCGCGCATGTCGACAGACTTTAAGGCACCAGCCTCCGTACCGTCGCCGGAACCTAAAAATTCCTCCCAGTCGCAGACGACCACATCGACGCCAGGGGCTTCACCCGCATCAAGCCGAG
>Ga0207047_1134_pt1 | contig 17324 bp, 15 predicted proteins | sample Alteio_BWMinCont_67_FD_153302 | JGI IMG/M metagenome (GOLD analysis project Ga0207047, IMG submission 153302) | Enriched cells from forest soil in Barre Woods Harvard Forest LTER site, Petersham, Massachusetts, United States -... | ecosystem: Environmental > Terrestrial > Soil > Temperate forest >...
ATGCCAATCTTAAAACCCCTCTCTACGAAATAGGTGTACAGGGTATTTTCACGAAAGCGCTTGATATAGCCCTTCTGAATAATGAAATAGATATTGCCGTACATTCCCTCAAAGATGTGCCGACCCAAATGGCATCCGATGTCATGCAGGCGGCAGTGTTACCGAGGGCTTCTTATAAGGATATATTGGTGCCCAAAAATGATACCTCTTTTTTGGAGAGCATGGAGGGCAATGCCGTAATTGCTACCAGCAGCAACCGGCGCCGGGCACAATGGCTGAATCGTTATCCGAATCATACTGTTGAGAACCTGAGGGGGAATGTGAATACACGGCTACAAAAAGTAAAAGACAATGCATGGCATGGCGCTATCTTTGCAGCAGCGGGATTGGAACGCATAGGTCTGCGTCCACAGAATGCCGTAGAACTGGATTGGATGCTTCCTGCGCCTGCGCAAGGAGCGATTGTAATAGTATGCAAAGAGGACGACTCTTATATGTATGATGCGTGCCAGTCCTTTCATGATAAAATAACCGCTTTATGCACAGCTATTGAAAGGGATTTTCTACGAACATTGCTGGGAGGGTGCTCTACCCCTATCAGTGCATTGGCAAAATTAGAAAACGGACAATTGCATTTTGAAGGAAGCATACTAAGCACAGACGGAAAACAAAAAAAAGAAATAACCAAAAGTGTAACAATCTCAGAAACCTATAACCTGGGACAAATTGCTGCACACGAACTGTTACAAAACGGAGGTCAGCAATTACTTGATGTTATCCGCAATGAAAAATAAAGTGCGCATATTAAGTACAACATCATTGGAGCCATCGCTGATTAATAAAGCGAAGGAGCAAAATATTATTATAGATGTGGTATCCTTTGTTGAAATTGAAATAATAAGGAACGAAAATTTATCTGAGGCTATAAAAGATTTATTCGGCAAGCAGTTAAATGTTGTGTTTACCAGTGCGAATGCTGTTGATGCGGTACGTGCTTTAGTTACTGATGTCAAACCAAGATGGACGATGTTTTGTATAGAAGGAAATACACGGAAAGCCGTGAGTAAGTATTTCGGCGAATCGGAAATAAAAGGCACCGGCAAAGATGCCGGCACCTTAGCTGAGGCTATCGTCAATGAGAAGAGCATCAAAGAAATTGTATTTTTTTGCGGGAATATTCGCAGGGATGAACTGCCTGAGAAATTGACGGAAGCAGGAATAACCGTTAAGGAAATTGTGGTTTATGATACTACAGAAAAACCGAAGACAATTACTGAACAATATGATGCGATTTTGTTTTTCAGTCCAAGCGGCGTAAATAGTTTTTTCAGTGTGAATAAAATTGAGCCGGACGCCGTTTTATTTGCAATCGGCGATACTACAGGCAATGCTATTAAAGAACAAACAAAAAATAAAATAGTGGTTAGCGAAAAGCCTTCAAAAAAATATGTTCTGACTAAGGCTATACAATATTTTCAAAAACAGTTAATAACAAATTAATTATACAGGATGTCTTATTTGAAAAATGACTTATTGCTGAAAGCATTAAAAGGAGAAAAAACAGAACGCCCGCCTGTGTGGATGATGCGACAAGCTGGGCGCTATCTTCCTGACTATATAAAGCTAAGAGAGAAATACGATTTCTTTACGAGGGTGCAAACACCTGAACTTGCTTGTGAAATAACGCTGCAACCGGTAAGGCAAATCGGTGTTGATGCTGCCATCATTTTTTCAGACATATTGGTAATCCCACAGGCAATGGGCTTAACCGTGTTGATGGAAGAAGGCAGGGGACCACTGCTACCAAATGTGATAAAAAACCAAGCTGATATAGACGCATTAATAACCGATAGTGTGGCGGATAGATTGGATTATGTGATAAAGGCACTGTCGTTAACAAAAAAAGAATTGAACGGTGAAGTGCCATTAATCGGATTTGCCGGTGCACCGTGGACAATATTGTGCTACATGATAGAGGGGAAAGGGAGCAAATCGTGGGATAAAGCAAAACAATTTTGTTTCACACAGCCGGAATTGGCGCATCAGTTACTACAAAAAATAACTGATGTAACGATACAATATTTACAGGCACAAATAAAAGCAGGAGCCGATGTAGTGCAGGTGTTTGATAGTTGGAGCGGGATGTTGAGTCCTGCTGATTTTTCCCTGTTCGCCTATCCTTACTTAGAGCAAATAGCCGATGAGGTAAGTAAGTATGCACCTGTGGTTTTATTTCCTAAAGGCAGTTGGTATGCATTACCGCAATTGAGCAAAACCAAAGCATCTGCATTGGGTATAGACTGGTGCATTACTCCTCAAATGGCAAGAAAGCTTGCAGGGGATAATATTACATTGCAGGGAAATTTTGACCCGGCAAAATTATTAGCTCCTATCCGGCAAATAAAAAAAGAGGTGAAAGAAATGCTTGATGCATTCGGTACCCATCGCTATATAGCCAACTTAGGTCACGGCATACTGCCAAATATACCTGTAGCTCATGCACGGGCATTTGTGGAAGCAGTAAAAGAGTACAATAAAACAGCAAATTATATTACTTCATGAGTTTAAAAGAACAATTCATAGCCTACCTCCACAGCTTACAGAATACCATCTGCTTCGCATTAGCAAAAGCAGATGGCAAGGCGTCTTTCATTGAAGACAAGTGGGAACGCCAGGAAGGGGGCGGAGGCACGTCAAGGGTAATTGCCAATGGGAATGTTTTTGAAAAAGGCGGGGTAAATATATCCGTGGTTGAAGGTGCTTTGCCGGAAACTATGCAACAACTTTTAGGCGTTACCGAAAGCGACTTTTTTGCCTGCGGCTTGTCGTTAGTCATTCATCCGTTGAATCCATATGTGCCTACCATTCATGCCAACTGGCGTTATTTTGAATTGTATGATAAAAAAGGGACCAGGCTGGATTGCTGGTTTGGGGGTGGTTCTGATTTAACGCCTTATTACGTTTTTGAAGAAGATTGCAGACATTTTCATTCTACTTTGAAAAATGCTATTGCTCCATTTGGAGCAGAGCTATATCCTCAATACAAAAAACAATGTGATGAATACTTTGCCAACAAGCACCGTGATAATGAAATGCGCGGTATCGGTGGTGTGTTTTATGATTACCTTAGACCAACAAATGCGACAGACGAGGAAAGGCTTTTAAAGTTTCAGCAAGCTAACGGTAATGCGTTTTTAATTTCGTACCTGCCAATAGTGGAAAAAAGAAAAAACACGAAATACAAAGCGCGTGAAACAGAATGGCAGGAAATAAGAAGAGGCAGGTATGTGGAATTTAACCTGCTCCACGATAGAGGTACTTTATTCGGGTTAAAAACAAACGGCAGGACTGAAAGCATTTTAATGAGTCTGCCCCCGAGAGCGAGATGGTACTATAATTATCATCCTGAAGAAGGAAGCAAGGAAGCGGAAGCAATGAAGTTTTATAAGCCGAGGGAATGGGTGTGAGGGAAAGAAAGTGTCCCACACTTTTGAAGTGAGGAACACTTGCGGGCTCTAAATTTTTAATTATTTTTAGAAAATGAACTTTATTTCACAAAACATCTATCATATCTACAATAGAGGGAATAATAAACAAACGATATTTTTGAAAGAAGGTAATTATATTTATTTTCTCCAGAAAGTTCGAAAATACATTGTTCCGCATTGCGAAATTCTGGCGTATGTACTAATGCCTAATCACTTTCATTTTTTAATTTATGCTGATGACAGAACAGAAAAACAATCAGCCAATATGCCGATTCAAAGAAATATGCTAAGTGAAGGAATAAGATTATTGCTTAGTTCATATAGTAAAGGTATTAACAAGCAGGAAACGAGAACAGGTAATTTGATACAGCAAAAAACAAAATCAAAGTGTGTTTATGACAAGTTGAGTAAAAATGATTATGCTGCGATTTGTTTTCAGTATATTCACCAAAACCCGGTACGTGCAGGATTAGTAAATAAAATGGAAGACTGGCATTATTCCTCTTACAGAGATTATGCAGGACTTAGAAAAGGCACCTTATGCAATCAGGATTTGGCAAAGAATATAATAGGCATGCAAGTTGAAACTACTACTCGCGATAGAATACTAAGTGAAGATTCTTTAAAAGATATTTGGTAACAAGATGTCCCACACCTTGAAGGTGTGGGACATCTATTAACAAAAACATATGCACTTAATCAGAAGAAACAGAATACTCAGGCAATCACCGGCAATACGCTCGATGGTGGCGGAAACAATATTGAGACCTGAGGATTTAATCGCTCCGTTATTCATAACAGAAGGCATCGGTGTGCGCGAAGAAATATCATCCATGCAAGGTTATTACCGGATGAGTATAGACAATACTTTGAAAGAAGTAAAAGAACTATGGGCACTGGGCATAAAAAGTGTTTTGCTGTTCATCAAGTGCAAGGATGAACTGAAGGATAACAAAGGGACCGAAGCGCTAAACCCCAATGGATTGATGCAAAGAAGCATCAAAGCTATCAAAGATTTTTGCCCCGATATGATAGTGATGACTGACGTAGCGCTTGACCCCTTCTCCATATACGGGCACGATGGCATAGTGGAAGGGAATGAAATAGTAAATGATGTTACAGTAGATGTATTAGCACAGATGAGCGTCAGCCATGCACAGGCAGGAGCCGATTTTGTAGCACCCAGCGATATGATGGACGGGCGCATTATGGCGATACGGAATGCACTGGAAAATGAGGGCTTTACGAAAACAGGCATTATGAGTTATAGCGCCAAGTACGCTTCCTGTTTTTACGGACCCTTCAGAGATGCATTAGATAGTGCCCCCGGATTTGGCGACAAGAAGACTTACCAAATGGATTATGCAAACCGCAGAGAAGCAATCAAGGAAACATTGATGGACGTAGCAGAAGGTGCGGATATAGTTATGGTTAAGCCCGCCATGGCATACCTTGATATCATCCGCGAGGTGAAGGACAAGGTAGATATTCCGGTTAGCGCTTATCATGTGAGCGGCGAATATGCCATGATTAAAGCGGCTGCCAAAATGGGATGGCTTGATGAAAACAAAGCCATACTTGAATCCCTGACAAGTATAAGGCGGGCAGGCGCTGATATTATCGCTACTTATTTTGCAAAAGATGCTGCTAACCTGATAAATTAATTTTACCACAAAGGGCACTAAGTTTGCACAAAGTTCACAAAGCAAAAAGACGACGGAAAACGGCAACTATGAACCCTTGTGAACTTTTGTGATTAAGACTGACACACAACTTATTTGAACATTTAATACCAGAATATAAAATGTATAACAAAAGCAAAGAACTTTTTGAACGCGCACAGAAAAGCATTCCGGGTGGCGTTAATTCCCCAGTAAGAGCATTTAAGAGCGTAGGCGGTACACCCATATTTATAGAAAAAGCAAAAGGCGCGTATTTATATGATGCAGATAGCAACCGCTATATAGACTATATCAACTCATGGGGACCCATGCTGCTTGGTCATGCTTATGAAACTGTAGTAAAAGCGATACAGGAAAAAGTAACCGGCTCCACTTCATTCGGTGCGCCCACTGAATTAGAGATAGAAATGGCGGAATTGATAAAAAGCATGGCGCCGAATATAGACCTCGTCCGCATGGTGAGCAGCGGCACGGAAGCATGTATGAGCGCACTGCGTTTGGCAAGAGGATATACGGGGAGAAATAAATTTATTAAATTTGAAGGATGCTACCATGGTCATGCCGATGCTTTTCTTGTAAAGGCAGGCAGTGGAGTAGCCACTTTCAATATACAAACTGTGCCCGGTATAACAGGTGGAGTATCCGCAGACACACTCACAGCACCATACAACGATCTTCACGCTGTGCAGCAATTAGCAATTGCACACAAGGGCGAAATTGCCGCAATTATAATAGAACCGGTAGCCGGCAATATGGGTTGCATTTTACCGGAAGCAGGATTTCTGGAAGGGCTCAGAACAATATGTGATACAGAAGGCATAGTACTGATATTCGATGAAGTGATGACGGGTTTCCGACTTGCAGCGGGTGGCGCACAGGAAAAGCTCGGCATCAATGCGGACCTTGTAACATTTGGGAAGGTGATTGGAGGCGGTATGCCTGTAGGAGCGTTCGGAGGCAAAAAAGAAATCATGCAACACATAGCGCCTCTTGGCAATGTTTACCAGGCAGGTACACTCAGCGGTAACCCCATAGCGATGATAGCAGGCTATACTATGCTAAAAACATTAAAGGATAACCCTTCCATTTATAAAGAGCTTGATGAAAAAACTGCTTATCTCAGCAAGGGATTGAATGAAGTTTTACAAAAAAGCAGTACCCCTTATGTTATCAACAACATGGGCTCTATGATTAGTGTACATTTCAGCGACAAGCCTGTTAATAATTTTGCAAGTGCTGCTGCCGCAAATAATGCTTTGTTTAATCAATTCTTCCATGGCATGCTCAAACAGGGTATTTATCTGCCACCATCGGCTTTTGAAAGCTGGTTTTTAAGCTATGCACTAACCAAGGAGGATTTGGACAAAACAATTGATGCTGCTGATTCTTTTTTCAGACATTTTAAATCCTGAGCAGTTAATAACATAACTTTGCGCCTGATTCCAATGAAACCCACCTTATGCATAAGATAAGGAGCAAATGGCTTATTTACTTTTTACCGGTATTTACAATTAACATTGCAACTTATGCACAGGACAATTACGAGATACAAGTTTACGCCTCAGAAACCGTAGCCCCCGCAACCACTATGGTGGAACTGCATAGCAATTATACATTCGGCGGCACTACATCCACACAAGACGGAACGGTACCCACCCACAATATTATACACGAAACAATAGAAATTACCCACGGCTTTACACCGTGGTTTGAAACGGGGTTTTATTTTTTTAATGCTATCGGCAGTGAGGGACGCACATCTTACGTAGGAAGCCATATACGCCCACGCATAGCTGCTCCTGAGCAATGGCATTTACCCGTTGGATTAAGTTTATCTTTTGAAGCCGGTTATCAGAAAAGAGAATATTGTGAAGACGACTGGACACTTGAAATACGCCCCATTATTGATAAGACATGGAAAAAATTTTATGTATCCGTCAACCCTACTTTTGACAAATCGCTGCATGGAGTGAACGAAAATAAGGGGTTCATATTTTCTCCCAATGTAAAAGCCTCTTATAGTGTTACTAAATTAATCGCGCTTGGTTTGGAATATTATGGCAGTGTAGGCACGCTAAATCATTTCGACCCCTACCAGCAACAACAGCACCAACTATTTGCCGTTACTGACCTTGATTTTGGTAAAGACTGGGAATTCAATGCCGGCTATGGCTGGGGCTTCACACAGTCAACTGACAATGCAATTTTTAAAGTTATTTTAGGGTATCGCTTTCATAAAAAGGAAAAGAAGAAATAATATCCATTCTATAACTGATGCGGATTATACTTGCTCGTACGCCTCCTTTAAGCCCTTTATCTGGATTTTAGTCATTTTAAGCATTGCATCCATTACTCGTTTTGCTTTTGTAGGGTCGGGGTCGCCCAGCAACTCTCCAAGAGCAGAAGGAATAATTTGCCATGACACTCCGTATTTATCTGTAAGCCAGCCACACCTGTCTGTCCTGCCTCCCCTGGAGAGCTTGTCCCAGAAATAATCTACCTCATCCTGTGTTTTACAATCTACAAAAAACGAAATTGCCGGCGTGAAGGTGAAAGGATGTTCCCTGTTGCTATCCATTGCCATAAACTCGTTTCCATTAAGTAAAAATGCAGCATGTTTAACTGTTCCCACAGCCCCACCTTCTCCAACACCATAATGAGCTACCCTGAGAATTTCAGAATTCTTAAATAAAGAAGTATAAAAATTAATTGCTTCTTCTGCTTTTCCCTGCTGTTCCTTTACAAACATTAAAAATGGCGTTATTTTTTGTTTAGTGTGGGTTAAATTCAATTGCCATGAAATACCAAATTTATCCTGAACCCATCCAAATTTTTCACAGAACGGATATTTATTCAGTTCCATGAAAACTATTCCACTCTCGCCCAATTTCTTCCAAAGCGCATCTATTTCTTCCGGTGTTTCACAATTCACAAAGAACGAAATAGCCGGTGTGAACATGAAGTGTGGACCGCCGTTCAAAGCATAAAATTCCTGCCCCTGAAGTTGGAAGGTAGCCGTAAATATTTTGCCCTTCTCTCCGGGCATCCCATCTCCCGAGCGGCGAACGTCCACGACTTTTGAATTTTTAAAAATAGAGGTATAAAAATTCATAGCCTCTTCCAAATTATCGTTGAACCATAAGAACGGAGTTATCTTTTGCATAGCTTAATTTTTAGTATTTATCATTACATAAAATTGATGCCACAAAAATACTGTCATAAATTGAATCAAAAAGGGGTAAAAACAGTTTTAAATTCACTTTACAGTAGCATCAATAAGTTGCCGGGTATATTCATTTTGCAGTTTAGTAAATACTTCTTCCGCCTCGCCTGATTCTATTATCTTCCCAGCTTTCATCACCATAACGCGGTCGCTGATATAGTGGATAATGGAAAGGTCGTGCGAAATAAAGAGGTAGCTGAGTTTCAATTCAGCCTGCAAATCCTTCAACAGGTTGAGAATTTGCGCCTGTACGCTCACGTCAAGGGCAGACACAATTTCATCACACAGCAGTATTTGCGGCTTTAGGGCTAGAGTGCGGGCTATTCCTACACGCTGCCGCTGACCGCCGGAAAACTGGTGCGGATAACGATGAAAAGAATCCGCAGATAAATTCACTAAATCAAGCAAACGATAGGTTTCTTTTTGCAGAGCAGCTTTCTCTACAATATTGTGCGCAAGCATAGCCTCCATAATAGCATCACCTATTGTCATGCGCGGATTTAGCGACGAATACGGGTCCTGAAAAATCATCTGTATGCGGCGGCGTACAGGTTTCCATTCCCGGGGCGATAATTTTGAAATGTCCCTGCCATCAAATATTATAGCGCCATCATTAACGGGCGTAAGTCCCATCAGGCAGCGGCTAAGCGTACTCTTACCACTGCCGCTTTCGCCTACCAGCCCAAGCACTTCACCTTTATACAATGTAAACGATACATCGTTCACAGCCTTGAAGTGATTTTGGGGAGTGCCCAATATATTTTTCTGCCCGGCAAACCATACTTGCAAGTTATTAACTGAAAGTATCGGCTCATGCAAAGAAACTTCTTCATTCAAATGTGTGCGCTCAGGCAGAGGCGCCTGCGGTATTTCGGGAATATCTAAAAAATCACTAATTACAGGCAGCCGTTTCCCTTTTTCGGTACGCGACGGTTTACAGGCAAGAAGCGCCTTGGTATAAGGATTTTGTGGCTTTGCCAGCACTTGCGATGTTTCGCCATATTCCATGAGCTCTCCTTTATACATTACCAGCGTGTCATCTGCAATCGCGGCGGCAAGCGAAAGGTCGTGTGTTATAAATATCATTGCGCTATTATGCTCGTGCTGCAAATAGCTCATCAACTGAATAATTTCGTGCTGTATAGTAACATCCAATGAAGTAGTAGGCTCATCGGCAATTAATAACGAAGGGTGATTGCACATAGCCATAGCAATCATTATCCGCTGTTTCTGCCCCCCCGATAGTTGATGTGGATATCGTTTATAAGTTTCTTCGGGATGCTGCAATTGTACTTTTTGCAGCCAATCCAAAGTCAGCTTTTTTGCCTGGTGTTTGGAAACATTTTGATGTGCGAATATAGCTTCCTCCAATTGTTTGCCGACACACATAATTGGGTTTAAGGAGGTCATTGGCTCCTGAAATATCATGCCCATTTCTTTTCCACGCAATGATTGCCATTGGGACTTATCGGTAAGGGCTGCAAGAGAATAAACATGCTCGTTCACATTGAGCGTAATATTGCCACTGATGGTTGCAGCATTAGGCAATAAGCCCATTAATGCCAAAGCGGTAAGCGATTTCCCCGAACCGCTCTCCCCTACTATCGCAAGCGTTTCTCCTTTACGAAGTTGAAATGAAAGATTATTTACGGCAGTAACCGGTGCCGCACCGCCGAATTTTATATGCAGGTTCTCAACAGAAATTAAAAAATTATCTCCCGTCATTAAAACTTAAGATGCTTTACGGTAAGCCCCTCATTGATTAATTGCTTTAAAGAATCAATACCTATATTCAAATGCTTGGTTACATAATTCTTCGTAACGCTTGCGTCTCCTGCAGCGGTTTTCACACCCTCAGGCACCATAGGTTGGTCCGAAACAAGCAGCAAAGCGCCCGTAGGTATTTGATTATAAAAGCCGGTTATGAAAATCGTTGCGGTTTCCATATCGATAGCCATCACACGTATTTTTTGCAAGTAAGCCTTAAATTCATCGTCATGTTCCCATACACGACGGTTTGTAGTATACACGGTTCCTGTCCAGTAATCCTGCTTATAATCGCGAATGGTGGTGGATATGGCTTTTTGCAATGCAAACGAAGGCAGGGCGGGTACCTCTACAGGAAAATAATCATTGCTGGTACCGTCGCCTCTTATAGCGGCAATGGGTAAAATAAGATCACCAACTTTATTTTTCCTTTTCAATCCGCCACACTTACCCAAAAACAAAACTGCTTTAGGGGAAATGGCGGAAAGCAAGTCCATTACAGTAGCAGCGCCGGGGCTGCCCATACCGAAGTTTATAATAGTAATACCCTCTGCGGTAGCGCATTGCATAGGCTTGTCCATACCTGTAATAGGTACGCGGTGCATCTCGGCGAATCTTTTTATATAGTCGCTAAAATTGCAAAGGAGTATATATTGCCCGAAATCCTTAATTTCCTGCCCTGTATAACGCGGCAGCCAGTTTTGTACTATTTCCTGTTTTGTTTTCACACGTTAAAGATAGTAAAATGTCAATAGTATGAAAATACGACGGTATTACCGCGATTAATTACTTTTGGTAAAGGGTGATGCTACAATTAGATTTTTCTGACGTTAAACTACGCCTGAAGCAGGAGGATAGCCATACAAAAGTATTCGATATTATACGAAAGAAGTGGGTTATGCTCACACCCGAAGAACAGGTAAGACAATATATTGCCAATTATTTTGTACAGGTAATGAAGTACCCTGCCGCTATGATTGCAATTGAAAAAAAAATATTAGTAGGGCGTCTCACAAAAAGATTCGATATCATAGTGTATGAGCGAAACCACAAGCCCTGGATGCTGGTAGAATGTAAAGCGCCTGATATATTTATTACAGAAAAAACTTTAGAGCAATTATTAAATTATCAACGCACTGTACAATCTCTTTACTGGCTGCTCAGCAATGGTCATCAAACCTATTGCGCAAATGCAACTGACATACAAAATATAGAATGGGAAAATAACTTACCGGCTTATAATCTTTGAATATTCATTACTGTAAAGAACGTGAGAAGCGCTGTCTATAACATTGTCGTGCTTTGTTATTATGGAATAATATCCATTGTCGCGAAATAGCAAACGGGCAAGTTGGGCTTTTATATGCACTTTAAAATAGTCCATATTACCGGGCTTGCTTAACAACAGTGAAATTTTTTCGTGCTCCGGTATTTTAAGTGAAGAAAAATATGCCTTTGCAATATTATTCTCGTCAGCAAAAGAAATGTCAAAAGATTTTATATCCTTGAAATCAAGGCGCTTGCGGTTATGAATAAAATAATCCCAGACAGTATTCTTTAACTCTTCGCTGAAAACTACCGAAAGTAATGCTGTTGAAAAATGTGTTGTATCGTAAGGCACATAAATATCCGGGGTGATGCCACCGCCACCGTAAACCGCCCTGTGATTGGAGGTATAATAATGTGTTGTATCAGCCACATTCATGGTGTCTTTTCGGGTAAGTGCGCCGCTTTCAAAACGTTTCTCAAAATCTTCTTCATAAGCTTCTTTGCCATTTGAAAAAGAGCGCTGAATGCAACGTCCGGAAGGTGTGTAGTATTTGGCAACCGTCAATCTTAGTGCGCCGCCGCCATCTAAATCATATTGTTCCTGAACAAGCCCCTTGCCAAATGTGCGCCTGCCTATGATAACGCCCCTGTCCCAATCCTGCACAGCTCCTGCAAGTATTTCACTGGCAGAAGCCGAATTTTCATCTACCAGCACTATAAGCCTGTCTTTTTCGAATGCGCCCCTTTCCCCTGCCTTATACTCTACTTTAGGCGAATGCAGCCCCTTAGTATATACTATCAGTTTATTATCATCTAAAAATTCATCTGCAATAGACGTAGCCGCATCCAGGTAGCCTCCGGGATTTTCCCGAAGGTCAATAACAAATTGTCTTGCACCATCTGCAACCAATACCTTCATCACGCGGCTGAATTCATCATAAGTAGTAGCGCTAAAACGATTGATTTTAATAAAACCGGTTATACTATCAAGCATAATACCTGCATCAACACTGTAAATAGGTATCGCATCACGCACAATCGGCAATTGCTTCAGCTGTCCGTCAGAAGAGCGCTTAAATGTTACATAGACAAGGCTGTGTCGTTTACCTTTCAATAAATGTATAATGCCGTCGGAAGTAATATTTCTCCCGGCAACAGTAGTATCCCCCACTTTAATAAGCTGGTCGCCAATCTCCACACCCGCATGATATGCAGGTCCATTTTCTATAACTGAAATTACGGCAATCGTATCACGTACTATTGAAAATTCCACACCTATTCCAAAGAAGCTTCCTTCAAGGTCATCATTAACATTCTGCAATTCATCTGCAGGAATATAGACCGTGTGCGGGTCAAGACGTTGAAGAATGCCTGAAATGGCATCTTTGCGGAGCAAGTCCGTATTTACGGTATCCACATATTTATCCTTAATAAGGTCAATTATCTCTTCAAGATTGGGATTATGCTCAATTACAGATGTGATATTTTGTTTATTACGCAAAGTATCGCGCAAATTGAAACCCAATATCATACCTAAAGTCAATACCAGTGAAAATAAAAGGGGCGTCCAAATTCTAAATCTATTGCTTTCCGTATTCATATCTTCACAAAGTTAAAGAATCGCACCGTAGTTAAAGAATCGCACCGTTATGCCAATTAATGGTGATAATAAAACCAAGCCAGTAAGATATATTTTATACCGATTAGGAAATTAATGTGCCATAGTGCATATTTGTAGGTCAATATTTATAAATGGCGTCTTATCTTATTGCCGACAGCGGGTCTACGAAAACCGATTGGTGCCTTTTAAGGAAAGGGAAAAAAAACGTTTACTTTAAGACGGAGGGCATCAACCCATACCTGCAAAGCAGGGAGCACATTCAAAACACTTTGGAAAATGAATTACCATGGAATAAAGCAATTTATCCGCTTGATGCCATTTATTATTTTGGAGCAGGTGCTTCAACAAAAGAAAAGCAAGCGTTTCTCGCTAACATCCTTAAACAACATTTTAGTACTAAAAAGGCGGAAGTACAAGGCGATATGATGGCTGCTGCCAAAGCATTATGCGGTAAACAAAAGGGTATCGTATGTATATTAGGTACAGGAAGTGCTGCCTGCTATTATGATGGTCAGAAAATAAAAAAACAGCTTCCTTCACTCGGATATATTGCAGGGGACGAAGGCAGCGGTAACTATATGGGGAAAAAAATTTTGCAGCATTATGCATACGATGTATTTGACTCCACCCTTAAAACCTGTTTTGAAAAATATTTCGGAAGTAATATTTCCCTGATAATAAACAAACTCTATCACGAATCATTCCCTAATCGTTACCTCGCCACCTTTGTGCAATTGCTGAAAGATAATAGGGGGCATTACATTGTAGAAAATATTATTGAAGATTGCCTCAGCGATTTTTTACAATATCATGTATTGCAGTATCCTGAAAGTCGCAAAACACCTGTTTTTTTTAGCGGCTCAATAGCTTATGAATTTGCGGATACACTAACCCTCCTTTGCAAACAATATGAACTGAAAATAGGAAAAATAGAAAAAAGCCCTATCGGCAACCTTATAAAATATTACAAGAATCTGATAAAAGAATAAAATCATTCTCTTTTTATAAAAAAAATCCCGCTATTCGCGGGACTTTTTTTCTGTCAATATAGTAGTTTTATTCTTTATGATGCTTAGTCTTTTTTTCTTTTTCACCACCTTTTAGGTTCGGGAAAGGAGGAGGAACATTCGTTGGTCCTTCTTCGCCGTCATTTGCAGAACGGAACATTACAGTATTCGGGTCGCCCTCTTTACCATATTGGAATATAAAGCGTTCGCGGCTGATTGCCATCTTTTCGCTCATGTATTCAATTACGGCATTCACATGCTCCCATGAACGTTCTTGTTCTACTTTACTTGCATTACCCGCGCCCGTAAGTACAATTTTACAATTGGGGTTAGCTTGCATTTGAGCTGTTAATGTTGCCAATTTCGACTGCATGTCAGCACTGAGCTTAGTTGAATTCTTTGCAAACGAAATGCTTCCCGCATATATATTGCTACAGGGTGCAACAACAACATTTTTCCCGATCATATCCTTACATGATTCAGGGCAAGGACATTTACCTACGCCGTCTGCATCAACCGGTTGACATTCGGTTGGAGTGATAAGTTGTTTATCCCTATAATCAGGAACACCATCACCATCTGTATCAAGAGGACAACCATGAACATCAACTTGTACGCCTGCAGGAGTATGCGGACATTTGTCAAACTGGTCGGTAACACCGTCTCCATCTTCATCAGGCAATATCGGAGTAGGCAACTTCATATGACGGGGGTTACCTAATTCGTTATACGTAAAATCCAACGGATTCATCCAATACAAAGGTTCAACCATTTTCTTCTTGTTGCCAAGATTGAAATTGATACCTACAGAGAAGTAATTAATATCTTCTTTATCTGAACTAATGGTTGGGAATATTCCAATACGAGTATCAAGTTCGGTTCCGTCCAAAAACCTATCTTCAGTTAAGGTTAAACGGTCTTCAAGTTGAATATTAACACGCGTACTCAATTTTATTTCCACACCGATACCAAAACTTGCAACCCAATCAAGAGTTTTGTTATCAAAAATAGTAGCCCTGTTATCGGCGGTTTGAGCTGGAGACTCATAAGTATTATCCATAGCAGACTGCAATTTTTTCCAGGTACTTTTATGATTGTCAAAAGAAGTTTTACCGGTTATTATTGATGCAAAGTCATAAGGCTGATAGTCGGAATTAAGTGCATTAATTCTTGTTTTATATGCCAAAGCACCCACACCGAAAAATGCATAAGGAGATAAAAAGTTACGTGCCCGATTAAAACTTATATTACCAGCATTAACAATAAGGTCTAAATTCAGTTGATGAGACTCCATTCTGTAAGCACGGAAAATTTCAGGAGGTAAAGCGCCTGGTTTACTCGGAAAATACCCAAGACTAGTGTAAGGACCGGCATAATCAGTAGTGGGTTGCCAATCCAAGCCCTTTGCTATACCATAATTGTATTGCAGACGTGTGGAGAACATATAACCCCAAGCCTTGCGTACTTGAGCGCCCAAACCAAAACCGCCCTTATTCCATGGCATCAAACTAGGTACTCTACCATGCACATTGTACAAGCCGCCATTTACGCCCACTTCCCACATATTGCGTGGCTTGGCAGGAAAATCATATTGATGGTTTAAAAACATGCGTTGTTGCTTCATCCGCGATTTAGGTATGTATGCCGTATCTAAAACGTCATAGTTTTTGCCTCTATAAGTCATATCGCGGTTAGCCCATTGAGCCCCCCCTGAAGATGATTGACTTTCCTGAGCAAATGATGCCTGAGTTGTTAAATAGAATAAACCGGCAAGTAGCAAGTACTTTTTGTTGACCATAACAGATGTGTTTATCTTGACAATTGGATTAAAATATAAAATATTATGGAGACAAAGGTATACAGTTGTTTTAAAAAAACAAACATTAAATCAGCTAAATTGAAATTTTTATTCCCATTTTATCCATAATTTTAATATTATTATTTTAAATAAATTAATTTATTATAGTATTTTATAGCGAAAATAAATAGTTTATGAGGAATAAACGCTTATTACGACTTTTGCTTTTAATGCTCTTGATAAACTCATAAATGGAACTGGTAAATAAATTATTAAAGAGCGAATTGTCATTATTTGAAAAGAAAATTTCAGAGAATGTAAAAAGCTCAAACCCTTTATTGGATAGGATTATGCGCTTTATTATAAAGCGCAAGGGCAAACAAATGCGACCTATGTTCGTATTGCTTTCAGCAAAGATTTCAGGCGATATTAATGAAACCACTTATCGTGCCGCATCTCTCATTGAATTGTTGCATACTGCTACATTGGTACACGACGATGTAGTAGATAACGCAATGCTACGTAGAAGCTTTTTTTCGGTAAATGCGCTGTGGAAAAATAAAGTTGCGGTGTTGGTGGGAGACTATTTGCTGTCAAAAGGCTTATTGCTATCGCTTAATAACGAAGATTATGGCATTCTTCGCATCACATCAAGGGCAGTAAAGGAAATGAGTGAGGGTGAGTTGCTTCAAATGGAAAAAGCCCGGAAATTGGATATAGAAGAAGGTATTTACTTCGAAATTATCCGCGCCAAAACAGCCTCTTTGCTGTCTGCAGCATGTGCCGCCGGGGCATATTCGGCAACTTTGAATAGCGAAATTGCCGAGCAATTCAGATTAATTGGTGAAAAAGCAGGAATAGCCTTTCAGATAAAAGATGATTTATTTGATTATGGCAATGACAATATCGGCAAACCCACCGGCAATGACATACAGGAGAAAAAAATGACGCTGCCGCTCATTTACACGCTCCAAAATGCTGACCGGTCCACAAAAAGAAAAATAATCTACATCGTCAAAAATCAAAACACCGATAAACAAAAAGTGAATGAGGTGATTAACTATGTAAAGCAATCGGGGGGTATAGAATATGCCATACAAAAGATGAAACAATACCAAAGCGAAGCATTGCAGATGTTACAAGCCTATCCTGAAACGCCCGCCAGATTAGCGATGGAAGAGCTTGTGAACTATGTGATAGAGAGAAAGTATTAACGTTAGTCAACTCTCTTTTTTCCTCAATAATCATCATCTATCCCCCCATAATTTCCCACAAACAGCAGTTTCGTAAATTGCAGGCAATAATTTATGAAAAGCAACGGAAAGGAAAGTAATAAATCAGATTATATAGAAGTGCTGGGTGCAAGGGTGCATAATCTGAAAAATATTGACGTCAGCATACCGAAAAATAAGCTGGTAGTAATAACGGGAATCAGTGGCAGCGGAAAATCTTCATTAGCATTTGATACC
>Ga0207047_1074_pt1 | contig 17272 bp, 15 predicted proteins | sample Alteio_BWMinCont_67_FD_153302 | JGI IMG/M metagenome (GOLD analysis project Ga0207047, IMG submission 153302) | Enriched cells from forest soil in Barre Woods Harvard Forest LTER site, Petersham, Massachusetts, United States -... | ecosystem: Environmental > Terrestrial > Soil > Temperate forest >...
TCGTCTATCGGCGAAAGGAATCTTTAAGAAATTACATTTGGCTGCAAGGGCACATCGCAATTGGGAAATAAATGAAATTGCTAATTTCTTGTTGAAAGATCCTAGGGGATTAGGTGTTGATTTTACAGAAGTGAACCATGATATGTTTCGTTTCATGTGCGAAGTTGCTACATGGACATCGCGAATTGATTTGCTGACGTTTTTTGAAACTTTTCTTCCTGTTGATAGGTTTTTTCGCTATGAGTTGATGTTAATTGCAGCAATACATGGAAGTTATGATGTGATCAGGTTTTATCTTCACAGTGGAAATTATCCTTCAAAATTATTGGAGCAGCGGGATGAACAATTTGATACCTTATATGCAAAAGAAGTGCTGGAATATGGTCGAATTGCTTATTACGCTGGACATCCAACTGACGGATTTAGGGATGGTGTACCTGTTCTGAATCTCCGACCAATCACTTCTCTAGAAGAAAAAGCGAATCGGATAAGAAATGTCGCGATTTTATAGAGAAATCGAGTTTGTGTCCGATATATTTGGGGTTTTCACTTGAATTTTTTCTGAAGAATATCCAGAATAAGAAAATTTTGGATATCTATGATGCAAATGATGAGTTGTTCAAGAGTATATTTAAGATTGAGTTTCTTAAAAAATATTGCACGTGTTATAATGGTTTTTACAGTATGTGTGATAAAGAGTGTACGTGTTGTCATATATATATTAATAGAAAAAATAGCGGATGTTGTCAATTTGAACCATCTATGTGTCCTTGCCGAGACTGTAGTTGGCAGCGATTAAGTTTTGTACCATTTGAGTCTTACACAATAGAACCAACTTATGTTCCAAGTATTAACGATTTAAAAAAGATCTCTTATCGCTTTCCCATGAGACCACCAAAAAATATCCCAAAATCCGTGGTAAAACATAAAAGAACGTATCGATAAAAAATTGAAAAATATAGTTTAGAAATATTCTTTTTGCATATGGGGTGGGTTAAAGGCTGCAGATGGGCCAAAGTCATGTTTGTTGTGCGAAAATGGAGTGTAAATTGTTTAGGGAGATAATGCCCGTTCCGATTGGGGAGTTTACGCTTAGGAATGCGACTCCGTCTGAGCTTCGAAAATGGGAGAAATATATTTATCTGGATGAAAATAAAAATATAATGTTATCTGAAGTGGGATTTAGTCTTTTTCAATGTAGGATGTCACTGAAGGATTATGAAAAGGAATTCCGTATGATAGTGAGGACTCTATCAAAGAGGAAAACTATTGGGGAAGTGAATTTGAAAGAAGTTATTCGTTATTCTGGAGATGTTGATATTCCAGTTCGATTGAAGGAGAAAAATTGGTTGCCGTATGATCCTAGTGTTGTTATTTTGAGGAATAAGTATTTCGAGAGTGTGTTAGTGGATTGGATTGGTCATGTATTTATTGATGAATCATGTCAAAAAGTTAAATTGACGAGATTGGGTGAGAAAGTTTTATTAGGTGGCAGTGATGAGACATTTCAGGAGATTGTTGCGTATTTATTGATGAAGGCGCAAGGGGCGTTAAACATAGATAGTCCGAGCCGTATGGAATCTTTACAGTTAATGGAACTTGGCACTTCAGTTAAGCAACTAAGTGTTGAATTATTGCCGCCAAGATCTGTTACAATCTTGGGAAAAACTACGGAAAAACCAGCGATTGTTCAACTACGACCACTATTTTATTTCAAATCGCCTGTAGCCATAGAGAAACCGCTAAGATCAACGCACGGCATTAGCATATCTGGCTGAAACAAATGATAAAACTCTTTCCCCAAATCCGTTGATGATATTTTTTTATTTAGCTGATCAACATCATAACGTGAATTCGTCATTTGAGTAACAGTAAACTCAAAATATTTCGTTAGTATATAAACGACAAACGGAGGTAAGAAACTCGGAGTAAATAACGATGCATTGGTTATATACGATTTATCCAAGAATCTCCGAAGAAAATATATATCTTCCAGCAGAACATAGGTCGTATCGGAAATCATATTAAGCGATTTGATTTGACTCAGTATATTTTCATTCTCTAATCTAATGACTGAGTAATTTGGTCCATGGTTTGGATATTGAGCATAATCCGGTAAAATATCTTGCGTCGCATCAAGATCTGGATTAATCATAAATTCCCCAACAGATAAATGCTTATATATTTTCTCTAAAGCTTCCCCAATCTTTTCAAAAATTGAAAGTAACGAATTAAGCCCTTCTTTTAAATAACTGTTAAATATAATAGCCATTATTTTTTTTACTTTTTCGTTGCTGTAATCGTTTTTTAGTTTGTCGATGAGTTCGCGAGCTGAAGCAGTTTTCTCGAGGGTGAGATAGGGGGGTATCTCTAGTGGTTTCTTCGACGGCACATCAAGAAAAAGCTCCATAATTATAAGAATGTCGTTAACAAACCATTTTACTTTATTCCTAGATTGAAAAATATTATCAATATTAGTTACATCCTGACTCAGTAGAATTTGAATCGTAGAATTATAATCATTGAAGAATATATTCCATAACGGTATTTCATTGAAATCTAATTGATGATACCTTATTTTTACACCAATGGACGAATCAGATTTCTTAGATTGTAATTCTAATGCATCAAAAGGAAAATAAAAAGGGTATTTAATAAACATATCGTAAATTGTCGCAGTTCTGTTCATTTTATCTAGTTGGCGAATGATGAAATTTTTTATGGATACTGCTGAGTTATCAGAACAATCGTTTTCATAGGGAGGTTTATTATAGGAGAATATATATAGAATTTTCTTCGTAGAGAACATATTAGATTCTAAACGAATTGCATTTGTAATTCCGATAACGGACATATATTATCTTTGTGAGATAATAATTATTCGAAATTTTCGGGGAATTCCGTTAGATTGGAGCACTGGATTAACTCATCAGGGAGAAACAACTCATAAAACTCTCTGTTTAGTTCAGCAGTTTTTAATTTTTTGTTTAGTGTGGGGAGGTCATATTTGGAATAACTTGCATGAGTAACTTTGAACTGGAAATATTTCGTTAAGATGTATATGTATGTTCTTGAGTGAAACCCACCAGTATAGACTATCCCGTGAGTGACGTAATCCTTATCCAAGAACCTACGAAGGAAATAAGCATCGATGAATATTACACTGCAGTCCATTATGAGTATCTCAAATTCACTAAAAATGGTATTTATTTTAAATTGCAGCTGATATACCAAATCTATATTTGGTCCATATTCATAACTAGAGCAGAATTTAGGCAAATTATGCAAATCAGCACTAACATTCAATTCTTTCGGATTTTTCCCTAATTCCTCGTCAGCGGCGTCTAACAGTAAAAATATACTTTCTAACATTTTTAAAGCACGTTGAAGCCCATCTTTTAAATATTTATCCATCATCAAATGTACCACTTTCTTAATTTCCGGATGATTATATCTATTTTTAAGCTTATTGATCAATTCTAGTATTTTCTCACGAGGAAGGGGGCCGAGTTCATCACTTAAAAGCTTAATAATTTGCTTCCCGCCCGTCTGTTGAAATAGAATATCCATTACAAAGTTTACTTCTAAGATAATTTTTTTTAGAATATCCTTCACCCGAATAATATCTTGTTGCGTAGTGAGTTTACCCAAGTACTGTTTCAAAAGGGGTTTATCCGCATGAAATAATAAATTATAAAACAAATAGTCTCTTATATCAATGTAATGGAAACGAACTTTCGGAAATAATTTAGATTCTGATACTTTATCTGATGAAATAGAATATGAAAGAGATTTCGCAAATAGCTTTCGTAGTTCTATAATATATATTTCTTGTTTATATTTCGTGAATTCGCTATTCATCCGCATAGTGGGGAAGAATTCGAGAAAAAAGTCTATGATAGTTGATTTTTTGCTTTGTTCTTGGAATTGTTTTGCGAGGAAGAGTTGTATTGGTTCGGAGAATAGATCGCCGCAGTTTGTTTCTCTGCTGCAGATTCTGTGATAGTCAAAGAATACGTATAATATTTTGTCTATGCCGAAAACATTTCCTTCTAATCGTACAGTGTTAACTGGACCTGAAATTTTTTTCTCTGTCATATTATTTTTATAGAAGAAATTAATTTTGCGGGGGATTTGGTGGGTTTGATCCTTTGGAACATTTGTTGACAATCGCCATGACTCCAATCGTGACGAGGACAGATACAACGGTACATGCTGCGGTCATTTTCATTTGCCTAGAGAAATCTTTTTTTTCTTTGTCTTTTTGTGTTTTCCTGTCTATCTCTCCTATGTCCATTTGGCGGGAAACTCTCTGTGGTTTCGCTTCAGGTAAAACATATCCTTTCTTCTCCGCAATGACCCTCTCTGTCCCACGTTGCTTCCGCGATTCCAATAACGCCAAATATTCAGCGGTTGGGCTTCCAGCCATTTCACCTAAGAACTACACTGAAAATTATTCTAAGAGTCTGTCAAATGATACTATTTTCAATTTTACTTATAAATAAAAATACTATGATGACTCATAATATTTACACCCTAGAGCGGCAATTAAGCCACCCCCGAGCGGTCTCCGGTTGTTGCACGTGTCCCGTAAAGGGTATCTTGATGATGCAACGTCTACAAAAAAGGTTTATTCACTTTATGATTTTTTAGTCCCGGAAGACGCTTTCTTTATGATAAAAACATAATATCCAAATAGTTTAAAATTCAATTTTTTATTATGAAACATCGAACCGTATATACAAATTTGTTACTTTAAATTCGGAGAAGAAAAATTGCACAAGCGCTGATAATCCTGGTTTTGCTATAAACTGAATGAATTTTTGTTCTACAGAGGAGAAAAGATACGAGGTTGAAACAAATGGGAGGTGACCAAATGGCGTATATAAAATTGGTTGAATTGAGAATTTTCCCCCTTCTGCAAGATCCAAATGAAACCTCAAATAACACAATTCTCCTTCCTGAACACCAATAGACATGGCATAAAAATTGATTATATCCCGAAAAGAAAAATTTTCAATATTAGTGTCCTCAAAATAATATTGTACAGAACTTAAGTTACTATCAGAAAAAGAAATATAAGAATTAATGAGCGTCAACAGGTTATCTTGTAAATTACTATAACATTTATCGGGCATTTATTATATCTCTGTAGAAAAAAATTGAAATTATTTACTTTTGATTGGTTCATTTATTTTTTGAGTTGGCAGTTAGCAATCGAGGTATGACCAATATGAATGATAGTGATTTCATGATTTGTTTGAGCACGAGAGAGACTGGACCATCGCCGTTTCATGAGAAGAATCAGATGATCTCTTTAGCGGCTGTATTGGTGGATCAGAAGAAAGGAGTTATTGTTGATAAATTAAATGTACCTTATTGCCACCTTTCCATGGATACAACTTGGGATCCTTTATGGGAGCGGGAATGGAAGGAATCAAAGGAAATGAGTTTGTTTTACCTGAAGATTAAAGAACGGAAGGATGGGATGCTGTTGAGCGATGCGATTTGTTTTTTCGTTAGGAAAATTCAGTCGTGGTTGAAGGTTCATGGAGGCCGGGGAGAGAAATTTACTTTTGTGGTTGACCGTATTTTGCCCACTGTAGTGCATTTGGAATTCCTTTTGGATAAGTATAAATTTCCATCACTGACAGTGATGCTCGGTGGAGGAATAAGAGATCCACTGCTAATGAGTTCGATTACTATGATAGATTCCATTTTTCCCGACGGGTTATTCGGATTCAAGCTAAAAACACCTGAAAAAATTTTCTCTGAAGATGCTAGTGGTATGGCAATGTATATGGCACAGATGTTAACCTGGGGATCATTGTATACTTATCATACGGAAGCACGAATTAAGAAACTGAACCGACTAAATAAAATATTTAAATGGATCGCTGGGGTCGGAGCGATAGTAGGAGTCGGAGTGATAGCCAAGAAAGCAATTACGAAAAAATAAAAATTTGATCTTTTCTCTTCTTAGTTCGTTTATATATTAATTATTATTTCAGAAAATATGCAAATAGCTCTGCTACGTATCCGTGAGTGTCGCTCTTCGGGTTCGACCCATCTGGATTTATCTTATCTTGGATTAAAATCGCTTCCCCTGTTGCCAGCGCAAGTTCTTACTTTAAATATCCGTCATAATAATCTAGATCATCTTCCTGAGCTTCCACCAGCACTGCAAGAATTATATTGTGAATGGAATTGTTTAACAACTTTAGATGGACCATTTCCATCAACTTTAAAAATCCTGTTTGCTGACTATAATAACATTACTCACATTGGAAACACACTTCCAGCTTCTTTACAAGTATTAACTTGCTATAGGAATGGAATAACGGTTCTTCCTGAGAGATTGCCCGCATCTTTAGTAAAACTATACGTATCAGATAATTCTCTAAAATCACTTCCGAGTGTTTTACCCGCAGGGCTTAGAGAATTATTTTGCGCTTCAAATGATTTGGAAGAATTACCACAAGTTTTGCCTATGTCCCTCGAAAGGTTGGATTGCTACAACAATAATTTGACATTTCTGCCGGCACTACCGAGTTCACTGAAGGAATTATATTGTTTCGAAAACAGGCTACTATCTTTGCCCATGGAGATTCCAGCAGGACTTGCATTATTATATTGTTCGCAAAATAAATATCTTCAAATACCAAAGATATATGCAATAAGATTCCACCTAAATGAAACGCCCGATCATAATTCTTTCGCAATATACGTTCAACGAATTGTGAAAGCAAAACGAAGATTACGCAGATTACGTTTTATGAAATCGTTACAAATCCACATAGACGAATTTCGATTTCGTCCCGGGAATGATGGATATAAGGAACTCGAAAAGCTTAATTCAACGTATTATAAAAAATTGAATTAAATATGTTAAATGCATTAATTTATTCGTTATTGAGATTCAAAAATGACTGATTGTGTTTCGGTGAAAGTCTGTAGGAAATCGTGTTTCTCATCGGATGCGAAGAATGTTGATCTGTATAAGAAACATTTGTTGGATTCAGGTGAAAAGGTACATAGGGTTTCGTGTTTGTTTACTAATATTGAGTGTTTAAATTATGATCCTGGGAAATTGGATATGATACGTGCGTGGTGCTCACGCGCAGAGACACCAAATAATAATTTACATATAACAATCGAGAATTTTGTTATATATTTATCTTCGGGGAAATTTAAAAAAGAGACATCTATGTGGTCAGCATTTGAGTTGCTTCTTGAATTTGTCTCCGATATAACTTCGGATAATCTTCATAGTGTGACATCATTATTCAAAAACGCTGCGATCAAAAATTGGGTTTTCCTCTCTATGATTGAAAAGATTGATTTTTAAATGGAAAATTAACTCGAGGATTAATTTTCCATCGAAATTGCAATCATGGGAATTGGTAGTTCGACGGAATCTTGCAAAAGGATTGTAAGCTCGTGTGTTGAAGCGAAGATCCCTTTTAATGAATCCAGTGAGCTTAAAACACGAATTCGATCGCTTACAGCTGAAGAACAAATGGTAGTAGCGAATTTTTATAAGGAGAGAGATGTTGAGTTTATCTTTTTTCTGGGGTCGGTAACGTTGGATCAAGTGGTAGGGCACAAGTGTTATAAAATTGCTGCAGAGGGGAATCACCCTGAGGCGTGTTATGCGCTGGCAGTGATGTTATTGAATGATAATCCATTGGAGAGCCATAAATGGATGTTTAAAGCTGTATCGTTTGGCGTAGTTAAAGCGATAATTTGGTTGGGCAAGGCATACATGAATAAAACTATTGAAACAAAAGAAGAATTGCCGGGAATATCTCTCAATTGCTTTTACCATGCATTATTGTGCGATAAAAATAATCCGGATGCATTGGAGGAGATTATGAAATGTGTCAAACAATTTCCTTCGTATAGGGAACAAGCAGTGAAAAAAATAGAGGAGGCGGCTGACTTGGGAGGGTCCAATGCGCATTATATTCTTGGCCAATTGATTGAGCAAGAAAATGTTGGAGATTTTTGGGTTGCGGCGGAGCATTATGTTAAAGCAATAGAGTTCGATAAGAAGAATTATAATGCTATGTGTGCGCTGACATCGATGCCAGAGAGTGTTTTGAGAGATTTTGGTGTTGATCCGATGGGTATCTTGGAAATGGCAGCGAAAGGATCAGATTTGCGCGCTATCCATCGGCTTGCAACGATATTTATGGAAGGCACTCCAAGTATCACAGCGAATAAAGAAAAAGCTCTCCTGTATCTAAACCAAGGTGCCTCTTTAAAAGACCCTGAGTCCTATCTCCAGTTGGGAAAATACTACTATAAAGAAAATGATAGCATGGAAGCACTCAAATGGTTCTATCGCGCAAAAATTAGAGCGGAAGAGGAATACCATTGGAATGAGGCAGTTGATCACATCGAGGACCTCATGATAGAGTCCTCCGATGAAATACTGGGAAAATTATTTCCCTTGGACTAAAATTTTTTCCAATTGAGCTTGTTTGTTTATCAACTGTTGAAGTAATTTGTTCATCTCCATAAATAGTTTATTTGTCGGTGTAACTTTCGTTTCCGCTGGAGGTATCTTTTTTTGTATCTCGGCAAAGCGTTTTATTGCTAGCTCTACTTCAATCGGTTCCAGTCCAGTTAATATGACAATTTCTTCTATCGACTTTTTCTCATTATACAACTGAAATGCTATCAATTTCAATCTAGATTTAATCCTCTGATCGCTCCTCTTATGCTCAACGGACAACTGCAACAACCCCATGCCCCGTCGCACATTCTCTAACAACAACTCCTCCTCCTCCCCAGTCCATGCCTTCACAGCATCATTCACCTCACATTCATTCATTCCCGTCAAAACCATAATCTCACTAACGGATTTCTTCTTCTTATTCAGCTTAATCGCAATATCGGCAAGCCTACGTTCAATCGCTAACGGACTTCTCCCCAACTGCTCAGCAATATAATCGTATCCCTTCCCTTCCTTCAACCACGCAAACATTTTATCTTCATCCTCAGGCATCCACGGCTGACCAGCTTTATTTAAATTCACCATTACAATACCTTATGAACAAATCTCTAAATCATTTAAATAATCTAAAAGTAATATTTATTCGGCGCCCATTACACTTCGCCCTCTTCGGAACGGAATGCGTATAATATTTTTGCATTTCACCGCACATGATCAAAAGCGAATTATTAGTAGCTATAAATGTTTTCTTAAAATCCTTCGCCTTCGATTTAACGATAAAGTCGCGGCTTTCTCCGAAAGAGAAACTATATATATCTGAATTTTTTACTAGGTCAGTTTCATCGTCGGAGTGCCAGCCGATATTATGTTGGCCATCCAAATACCAGTTAATCAACACTTGAGAATAATCTTTCTTCGAGTGATTGCGAACCCATTTTAATAATTTTTCTACGTATCCCTCGGGAATCGGTAATGCGTCATGGATCATCCTAGAGAAGTTGTATGCCTTTCCATAAGATTGTTGCCACCGTGGAGTATTAACGATTTTCCCAAGAATTTTTATCTGACCGAAATTTTCAGGATGAAGGTTCCATAGTTTTTCAAACGTCGCATCATCCACACGAATATCATTAGGCAACTTATCATAAACGACTATCGACGACACCCCCTCGGAAAGCACATATGTCTTCTTATCTTCATCGGCCATTAAATATGGTTTAGAGAATATATAACGCATTTATTCTTAATAAATTAAAATTCATTTTTTATTTGTCAATGAAACGATCCAATATCTCCGCATCTCCAGCTGTGGAGAATAAATAATTCTTAATATGAAATATAATGTTAGCCGGCGTCCAAATATCTTCTTTGATTCTCCTTAATAAATGCTCCGGAATTTCACGTTTGAAAAAATTCTTATATATCATATTAATTTGATAACGATCGCACTTTTTCATTTCTATTTTAACGTCAAACCTTCCATCACGATAGAATGCGGGATCGAGCGTTTCAAGATGATTGGTCGTAGCTATCAAAACGGTATTATCAGTCGTTAAACTACCTTGAATGAGATTCAGAAAATATTCCAATGTGAGGTCATTTTTACTTCCAATTACTTCTGCAACTGTCAACTCCCTCTTCTCATCTGAATCACCAGAACCTCGATCTCTGCGATGGACGACCTTTGTCATCGCATCAATATCCTCAAAAATAATAATACCACCACCAACACAATTTTTATTCACATAATCGAACATTATCTGTAACTCCTCATTGCTCGTCACCTCATTCAAGTTCAAATAATATAGATTTTTATTTAGATATGTCCCCGCCGCTATAATCGTTGATGATTTACCTGTTCCGGGGAGCCCGTGGAGCAAAATTGCAAGCTTACACTGCAACCCGAGTTCCTCGAACAATTCCTTCTTAGAATGAAAAGTCTCCAAGGATTTCTCCAAACGAAACCTATCGTCTTTCCTCAAATAAAGCGTCGAAAAGTTCTTAGAGACTTCACTAATTAATTGACATTTAACAGTCTTATGCACAATCTTCTCAATAATCATCTTATCTGGAATTGGCTCTCGCATGAGTTCAACCACGGCCATATTAGAAAACATCGAATTATTACCTCTGCGCCGCCCCCGCTTTTTCCATGCACCACCACCAACCATACCATTTTTTTTCCCATCTCCTGGCTTATCACCAACTTTTTCCACAGGTTCATCCTCATCATCATCAAAATCAGTCATCATTTTCCTTCTCTCAAGATATTTCTCATAACCGGGATTGGGAGTCTCCTTAATCTCAACTTTCCTCTCCAACGACAAATAATTCATGCTCACCTTATCTCTCTTAATATCAAATTCATTATGTTCAGTAATTATATCATAAATCTCATTGAAATTATTAAATAGTTCTGAATCATTCAAAATAGGTGAAGATAATTTCACCATTAACCCATTTTCTTTGAATGCTTTTGTGCCGTTAATAAATAGACTTTCACTTTCATAATTTACATCTTTTTGAAAGGCAGCGATTTTGCGGGCATATTCACAGAAATAAGCAGTACTTCCTGGACCCACTCCAACAATCGAATATCCTGTAACTGGAAATCGAATTTTAAGTCCAAATACTACACAACAATAAAACTTTATCTCGTCATTATACTTTTTTACAACATAAGAGTACACTCCTTGAGTAATCATCCATTGATACAAAGCTAACATGACAAAAATTTCATTAAAAAAATCGAAATCTTCAATTGATTTAAAAGGATTATCATAATTATCAATAATATATTTCGCCGTGGTTTTCTCTTCAATAAATTTTTGTGCGCCCATTAACCAAGTAGTAGCTATATTTCCCATTTTTTCATTCTTGGGGTAACCTAAATACCTATCTTTCAAAGCCTTATATACCGCACCAAATTCGCGTTTCTCCTGATCATCTTCAAGCATCTCTGTCAGAGATTTGATATCTTTAAATATCCCACTCTCAATATCACCTTCAATAGGGTCGTATTCATAGTCTTCAAGGTCCAACTTGGTCTTATTTTTCCTATAACTCAAAGTCAAAGGATTAACTATTTCAATTCGAAAATCTTTTGTTTGGATATATATGTCACTAACGGTTTGTCTTAAAATTAGCTCATTCAGATTTTCTATTTTCATCTCGATCTGATTAAATTTTTTAAATCCGCAATAATGTTTATTCTTTTCAATATATCCCATCAAAGATTCGATGGTATCAAGCGTGGGACAGAGGTTAATAATTAGATTATTGCATTTTTTCCTTTCGGGAATTACTAGTTTTTCTGTTGGGATCACTGGTATTTTTCTCTGCAATTTGAATGAAATTAATTTCTCATACAAATTCTTCAAAGCTAATACTCCGTTGTCTGCTAATGAATTAAGATTCTTTTTAAAAAATAATTTAATTTCATCAATGAAAAAGAAGGATACGAGGCAGAGTACCACACCAATATCGAATTTATTTTGGGTCATCATTGCATTCATTTGGCCTATAATCTGGTTCGTGATCATCATGTCCATGTAGCCCTTAAGACCATATATACCCATTGCGGGGTTCATAGCATTCGTTTGAGCTGCGGCAGCTGGTTCAGTCGCACCTGTCGCCATATAAATATATATATATATAATAAATCCCATGAACAAGATATAAACAATTTTTAATTCAACTTTTTCCCTTAGAGTTCATCTATTTCATCATCTTCAATCTCTTCTAATTCATTATTATTTTCCAATAATGCCTTTGAATCATTTGATATCATTTTGTTAAGATCATTCTCTCTATATAGTTTAAATGATGGCGCAATGTATTTTAAAATTTGTGATGAATGGACATTGTGATATATATCATGGCTTAATTGTGCACATAATTCCATTGATTTCAATGATTTGACATCATTTTCGGGGTTCATATTTTTTATCAGATTCTTATGATGTATATCTACAGCAGTATTGACGTATTTTAATGTTGGGATTATGATATGATTACTCAAATTTAACCCTTTCGAATCTTGAATCCATTGTGTGTTTTCTCCTAATTTGCAACGGAAAATATATACAACTCTATTCACATCCGATGACCAAAGAGGTTGAATTTCATGATCTTCTTTTTTATAAATTTTTATAATGACATCGCCTATAAAAACATGAAATTGTTTCTTATCTAATGCATATATGGCATTCTCTGCTATTGTAGTATCATCCTCCCCCAACAAATTCGGCTCATCAAAATTTTTTATTGGTGGACACTCATTATAATATTTTTTGATATAACTAAAAGCACTTATTTTAACAAATGCATTATCTTTCGAACTTGACATCGTATACCGTTTAATATCTTCCGTTGTTTGCGAAACAGGTTTTTCAAGTAAACGATTATATAATTCTTTTATCTCAACATCCTTGTCTGTGGCTAATTTTTTTATCTCAAGATTCTTCTCCGTTGCTAATTTTTTAATCTCATAATCCTTGTCTGCGGCCAATTTTTTTATCTCAACATCCTTGTCTGCGGCCAATTTCTTTATATCCGTCCGTAACTCTTTAATCACAACATCCTTGTCAGCTAATGATTTCTTAAGTTCAACCTCCTTCTTTGTCAAGGACTTCTTTAGTTGAGTATAATTCTCTTCCAGAGCATTATACTTTTCTTTTAATAACTCATTACCAACGTATTCCTTCATTTGCTCTGATATAACGAATTTATCATTCTTTTTCGAACATGTGGGTTTATGTCTGGATAATCCAGAAGCAGTTGAAAAATAGATTGAACAGATGCTACACATAAATTGTTTATTTTTTATCTCAACCGCTGGTTTAATATTAGCATTCGCTTCATTCAATAGATGTTTATCTGTATAATTATGTTTTTCAAAATTACTTCGATTGGTCGATTCATAGTTACATAGTTCACAACAGAATTTCATTATACTATAATATACACAATTATTTAAGCCATTTAGTTAAACTATAATTACTTGATGAGCATACGTTTACTGAAACCCAAATCTGAACGATAACAAAAAATTCAGTGCTCCGCATTCAATTACAAACACGACAGACACCATGTCAGGGCGCAGAAGCCGCGCCGTTTAGGCCCTTATGAGCAGCCACAGATGAGTACTAACATATGTTTAATACAACTGCTAACAAACACAACATGGAAAGCAGCAAAATGCCTCCTATGCCTTGATGAACAGGAATTAATCCTTCTATACTGTATACATTCGATCCAAAGGAAAATTCAATTATAACAAAGAACCATCTTCAGTAGATTGGTTCAAATAATGAATAACCACTGTCTGTAGAGTAATGGGGAAGGGACACTATGGCTGGCATTAACAAAAAATCATTCGCTATCAAACTTTGACATTTGCTACTTATCAATAAATGTTATGGAATTAAAATAAAAATTCCCGAAACGCCCATTAAACCCCTATTTATATATAGCCCTATCACAAACTTTGTGTGAACATATAAGGAATTTCCTAGGATTCTTAAAAAAAGACTTCAAATCTTAGTTTTTTATAAAAATATCAAACTATGAATCATTGATATTGAGAGCTAAATAGATCATCATATAATGAGAAAAAAATAAATCGCCTCATTAAGCTCATGAATTTTTTATTTGAACAAAATGTGGCCTGAAACCACTCAAACGTAAAATTATGCGCAAAATGAATTTGAGTCGTCGGTGGGGTAAGTTAGTTGACATCGATAGAGCATAATTAATTAAGATATTGTGTGTCTTAAGACCTTAAGGCAATTATTTTATCTTGAAACATGCTTGAAGAGCGAGAATGACCCGAATAAATATAAATCATAGAATATTTTTATGATGATAATACCTATAAATTTTCTATAGATCCAACATAGAACAAAACTTTTTTTTAAAAAACGAGACGGGATAGACCATATTATCAATAAATGTTGTTGCTGAAGATGATCAGTAGTATCATAATTCAATCGCGTAATTTCTTTTTATGATCACTGATGAACATAAAATTTCAAAATATTTGTGATTTCTCATTTGACCGCCTGGTAAAATTCATCATTTGGTTCAATATGAGGTCCATAATTGATGTATATTATTTGAATTCAAAATTATTGATCGGGCGGGGGCCTAGCGGAGCAATATATGGCTTCCCACATATTGTCCTAGATGAAATGAAATTATTATCCGAGGGCATTAAGGGAGAACAATATATGGCTTCGCAGCATATGCTATATTATACATAATCTCGATCTGAATTCATTAACTGTTTCATTGGGGTCCCCAGAGCGATTCAATCGGTTTCTGAAACATAAACTAGATCTCATATTATTGAATATGCCTCTGGGGCCAGTGGCACGCGCCGCTACGCTGCATATTGTGCTACATGAAATGAAATTATTGTCTGAAACGCTTATGTAAGACAAAATATGGCTTCGCATCACATATTTTATTAAATGGAATCACGATATGAATTCATTATCCGTTCCATTGGGGCCCTCAGGGCTACTGAATGAGTATCAAAAACGTAATAAAGATCCTATATTCTTCAATGTGCCTCAGGCCCAAGCGGTGGCGCGGCTTCACTGCATATCGTGCTACATTAAATGAAATTATTGTCCAAAGTCCTCAAGTTAAGCAAAATATGGCTTGATCATAAGCTATATTAAATGTAATCTTAATCTGAATTCATTATTTGTTTCATTGGCCTTATGAACCGCCTATGAATAGCAATTAATCGCTCAATACACGTGTACATTCAATGCAAAACAAAATCAAATGATCATCAAAAAGCATCTTCACTACATTGGTTATAATTATGAATAAACACTATATACGGGGCAATGGGGAAGGCATATAATGACGCGGATTAAGAAAAGATCATTCACAACAAACTATGACATTTGATATTCTATATATGTTATAATGAAAATTCCCGAAACGCCCATTAAACCCCTATTCATATATAGCCTTATCACAAACTTTGTGTGTACATATAAGGAATTTACTAGGATTTTTAAAAAATGACCTCAAATGTTAGTTTTTTAATAAAATATCAAACTATGAATCTTTGATATTGAGAGCTAAATTGTTCATGATATAATAATAAAAAAATAATTCGCCTCATTGAGCTCATGAATCATTTTCGGAACAAAAATGTGGGCTGAAACTATTCAAAAGTAAAATTGTGCGTCAAATGAATTTCCATGGTAGATAGAAAAGTTAGTAGACATAAATAGAGCATAATTGATTACGATGTTGTGTGTCTATTAAGACCATTAGGCTATTATTTTATATGGAAATAATTATCCTTAAACGTAATTGAAGACATGGAATGATCTGAATTAATATAAAGCGAAAATATTTTTGTGACGAGAATACTTATAAATTTACAATCTATTTGACATAGAACACAAATTTTTAAAAATCGCAAGACGCTACAGACCATATTATCAATAAATTTTGTTGTAAAGAATGATCATTAGTATTATAATTCGATCTCTGATTTTGTTTTTATGATCATTATTGAGCATAAAATTTTTTAATATTTGTAATTTTAAGATGCAAATTCTCTATATGAATAATAGATAAAATTCATCATCTGCTTAATATTAAAGAGAAATCTCGACACGAATTCATTATCCCTTTCATCGGGCCCTCTGAGCTTGCGGCGCATGGCTCGCCCCGTGTTGTGCTACAGTAAATGATATTATTGTCCAAAAGCTCTTAAGCAAAATATGACTTTGCTTCTTATGCTATATTAAATGTAATCTCGAACTGAATTAATTATTTATTTCATTGGGCCCTTATGAGCGGCCGTAGATCGGTAGGAGCATACGTTTAACGAAACCCAAATCTCAACCATAAACATAAAATTCTATTCCGTACACTATGCCTTCAATTGCAAACAAACACTACATGGGGCATAGCAGAGCGCCGAAGGCGCGCCGTTTAGGCCCCTATGAGCGGCCATAGATCGGTACTAACATACGTTCAATTAAACCCAAATCTCAATCGTAAACATAAAATTCATTCCGTACACTGCCTTCAATTGCTAACAAACACTACATGGGGATAGCAGAGCGCCGAAGGCGCGCCGTTTAGGCCCCTATGAGCGGCCATAGATCGGTACGAGCATACGTTCAATGAAACCCAAATCTCAATCGTAAACATAAAATTCTATTCCGTACGGGCTGCCTTCAATTGCTAACAAACACTACATGGGGCATAGCAGAGCGCCGAAGGTGCGCCGTTTAGGCCCTTATGAGCGGCCATAGATCGGTACTAACATACGTTCAATGAAACCCAAATCTCAATCGTAAACATAAAATTCTATTCCGTACGGGCTGCCTTCAATTGCAAACAAACACTACATGGGGCATAGCGGAGCGCCGAAGGCGCGCCGTTTAGGCCCCTATGAGCGGCCATAGATCGGTACTAACATACGTTCAATGAAACCCAAATCTCAATCGTAAACATAAAATTCTATTCCGTACACTGCCTTCAATTGCTAACAAACACTACATGGGGCATAGCAGAGCGCCGAAGGCGCGCCGTTTAGGCCCCTATGAGCGGCCATAGATCGGTACTAACATACGTTCAATGAAACCCAAATCTCAATCGTAAACATAAAATTCTATTCCGTACGCATGCCTTCAATTGCTAACAAACACTACATGGGGCATAGCAGAGCGCCGAAGGCGCGCCGTTTAGGCCCCTATGAGCGGCCATAGATCGGTACTAACATACGTTCAATGAAACCCAAATCTCAATCGTAAACATAAAATTCTATTC
>Ga0207047_1135_pt1 | contig 17240 bp, 19 predicted proteins | sample Alteio_BWMinCont_67_FD_153302 | JGI IMG/M metagenome (GOLD analysis project Ga0207047, IMG submission 153302) | Enriched cells from forest soil in Barre Woods Harvard Forest LTER site, Petersham, Massachusetts, United States -... | ecosystem: Environmental > Terrestrial > Soil > Temperate forest >...
GGCAACTTTAATGCGATAGCCATTTTCTATCCAGCGTAGCTGTTCAAGGCTTTCGGCTTTTTCTAGTGAAGATATGGCCAGTTTGGTTACCTGCTGCAAAATATCAGCGCGATAACCATAAATACCGATATGTTTAAAATACGTGAAATTGTTTAACCAATCTTTAGGTTCGTGGCCGCGTAGATAGGGTAGCGGGGCGCGCGAAAAATATATCGCTTCCGAATGTTTGTTAATAATAACCTTTGGTGAGTTTGGGTTATTCAATTCATCCAGTCTAGTTATTTTTTTTATCAAGGTAGATAGCTGCACATCTGCGCTGTTAAAGCAAGCTGCAACTTTGGTAATCTGCTCCGGATCAATATAGGGTTCGTCGCCTTGTATGTTGATGATTACATCGTATTGAGGATGCTTTAAGGCAACTTCAGCGCAACGGTCGGTACCGCTTTGGTGGTCGGGTGATGTTATTATGGCAACACCACCAAAATCGTGAACATGCTTAAATATACGTTCATCATCGGTTGCTACAATAACTTCAGCTAAAGAATTACATTTTTTGGCCTGCTCATAAACCCGTTGAATCATGCTCTTACCGGCAATGTCGGTTAAAGGCTTGCCAGGGAATCGGGTAGATGCGTAACGTGCGGGAATGATGCCGAGTATTTTCATGGGCTGCTCTAAGATTTGTCATTTCGATCGATAGAGAGAAATCTTCTACGACAGAATATGCTCACTTTTATTATTGTAGAGGATTTCTCCTCGTACCTCGTTCGAAATGACAGTTGGGGGTTAAAATAGGCCGTTTAATTCTCGTTCAATCAATTGCACCACAGTAGCCATATCCTCGGTGTTGTTGGCAAAATCTATTACATCTTTATCTATCACTAACAGCTTACCTAAATCATATCCGCCTATCCATTTCTGGTATTTTTCGTTCAGTTTAGATAAATAATCAATCCGAATGCCGATCTCATATTCCCTTCCACGGCGTTGTATATTATTTACCAGGGTAGGTACCGAGGCTTTTAAATAAACCAACAGATCTGGTGGTTTAATATAAGCCGTCATGTTATCAAATATCGCACGGTAGTTTTCATAATCACGGGTGGTCATTAAGCCCATGTCGTGCAAGTTCTCCGCAAAGATAAAGGCATCTTCATAAATAGTCCTGTCCTGTATCACATTACGACCAGATTCCTGTATATCCATCAACTGACGATAGCGGCTGTTCAGGAAAAAGATCTGCAGGTTGAAACTCCAGCGTTTCATATCGTTATAAAAATCCTCTAAATAAGGATTGTTATCAACGGCTTCAAAAAGTGGGTCCCAGCCATAGCTTTTGGCCAGCAGTTCGGCGAGGGTAGTTTTTCCGGCTCCAATGTTGCCTACAATAGCAATGTGCATTAGTATTTAGTTAATGGTTCATAGTTCATAGTTAATACCTACACAGTGCTCCTGAAAGCTATTAACAAATAACTCCGACTAATATACACCATGAACTATGAACTATCAACTATGAGCTGAATTAAAAACTTCTGAAACCGATAATTTCTCTTACTTCACGAATTGTTTTTTGCGCGCTTTCACGGGCTTTTATAGCACCATGGCGGGCAACCTGGCGCAAATAAACCTCATCATTGGCAATATCATTAATACGTTCGCGGATTGGCGCGGTAGCTATAATCATATCTTCGGCTAATTGTTTTTTCAAATCACCGTAACGAATTTGACATGTATTGTAAAGGTTATCAAAATGCTCATAAGTATCAGGTGTTGATACCACGGTCATCAAATCGAACAGGTTTTGTATCTCAACCGGCTTTTCCTGGTTTTCGGTAGTTGGGCCGCCATCGGTAACGGCACGCATTACTTTTTTGCGGATAGCTTCCGGTGTGTCTGATAAAAATACCGCATTACCTTCACCTTCCGATTTTCCCATCTTGCCTTTTCCGTCCAGCCCCGGTATTTTTACCAGGTTGTTGCTAAAGTTAAAAGCATATGGCTCCGGGAAATATTCATTTTTATATAATCGGTTAAAGCGGTTACCGAAGGTACGCGCCATTTCCAGATGCTGTTCCTGGTCTTTACCTACGGGTACTTTAGTGGCTCTGTGGATCAAAATATCAGCAGCCATTAATACTGGGTAGGTTAACAGGCCCGCATTCACGTTATCAGGATGCGCACGAACCTTATCTTTAAATGAAGTACTGCGTTCCAATTCGCCTAAATAGGCGTTCATGTTTAAATACAGGTACAACTCAGATACTTCGGGTACATGTGATTGTACATAAATGGTAGCTTTTTCAGGGTCGATGCCTGCTGCTAAGTATTCAACCAAAACCTGTTTAACATTATTATGCAGGTCGGCAGGAGTGGGGTGTGTGGTTAACGAGTGCAGATCGGCAATAAAAAAATAGCAGTTAAATTCATGCTGCATCTTTATAAAATTCTGAATAGCACCGTAATAATTACCTAAATGCAGATTACCCGTCGAGCGGATACCACTTACAACTGTTTCCATGTGGCGAAAGTAAGGATTTTTTATATTTTTGGTAAAGATGAAACTATTAAAAAGGCACACACCTACCTATATGAAGCACCAATCGAAAGTATATCCGGTTTTATATGTATAAGCGCGTAGATACTGTTACTTTAATTGCTGATAACGCAGGTGTGCTGCGTGTTAAAGTTTATAGCATTATTAATACAAAAATGGTAGCACAAACTTTACCTAACACTTAACTATTTATTTACATTTGGGGCTAATGAAATTATTCCTAAAAAAAGTACACACTTATTTTTATCGTTATAGTGTGGGCACTTTTTACGTTATCCTTTGGCCGCTGATGTATTACTTTTCGCGCAAGCCGGAGCGATACGCATCCATGAATAAAATGCGGCGTCTGTGGGGATATTTAAGCTCAATTGTTGCCGGGATCAGGTATGATTTCGAATTTGAAGAACCTATTGACTGGTCGCGTACTTATATTATGTGCCCAAATCATACTTCCAACCTTGATATTACAGCAGTGAGCATCCTGACAAAAAACAATTTTTCTTTTATGGGGAAAGAGGAATTGTTGAATGGGTTTGTTACCGGATTATATTTTCGCACTGTCGATATACCGGTAAACAGAAAAAGTACGATTGCATCCTTTCGGGCTTATAAAAAAGCAGTAGAGCGTTTGGAAAATGGAATGAGTATGGTGGTATTCCCTGAAGGAACAATTTCCGGAAATTATCCACCCAGATTAGTAGAATTTAAAAATGGCCCGTTCCGTTTGGCTATTGAAATGCAAGTGCCCATAATTCCGGTAACTGCTTTGGATACCTGGAAAGTTTTATGGGATGATGGCCTTAAATATGGCAGTAAACCGGGCGTTTGTCATATATTTGTGCATAAGCCCATCGAAACGAAGGATATGACCGTTGATGACGCGGATGCGCTGCGCGATAAGGTTTATGCGATAATGGATCAAAAATTACAATCAGCATTATGATAATTGATAAGGAAACAGTTGAAAAAGTAGCCAATCTGGCTCGCCTTGAACTTGCAGAAGATGAAAAGGATGAGATGATAAAAGATATGAGCAAGATACTGGACTTTATGGCCAAGCTAAATGAAATTGATACCACGGGTGTTGAACCCCTGGTTTATATGACCGACGAAGTTAACGTTTTGCGTGAGGATATTATTAAACAAGAAATCACTACTGAAGAAGGTTTAAAAAACTCGCCTAAGCATACTGATGAATATTTTTTGGTAGCGAAGGTAATCGAGAAATAGCTAAAAGTTGAAAGTAATGCGATTTTATTTTACTTTAAACTTTTAACCTTAAACTTTCAACTACTCTGTAACAAAACTATCCCAACCTTAGTCCAACAAACAAAAACGCATGGAGCCATTAATTACCATTAAAGATATCGGACGAAAATATGTAATAGGCACTGAAATTATTCATGCGCTTAAATCAGTATCGTTAACGATAAATAAAGGTGAATTTGTGGCATTGATGGGGCCGTCTGGTTCAGGAAAATCAACTCTGATGAATATTTTGGGTTGTTTGGATACGCCAAGTAAAGGTGAATATATCCTTAACGGGATCAATGTGAGCCACATGACGGAGAATGATCTGGCTGAGGTGCGTAACTCTGAAATTGGTTTCGTATTCCAAACTTTCAATTTATTGCCACGTAATAGCGCCTTGGAAAATGTGGCCCTGCCACTGGTTTATGCGGGGATTGGTAGAGATGAAAGGCTCGCCCGGGCAAAACAATCATTAGAAAATGTTGGCCTTGGTAACCGTGTAACGCATAAACCTAATGAGCTTTCAGGCGGACAAAGGCAGCGTGTAGCTGTAGCAAGGGCTTTGATCAATAATCCATCCATTATATTGGCCGATGAGCCGACAGGTAACCTGGATACCAAAACATCTATAGAAATAATGGGGTTGATTGAGGATATTCATGATAAAGGCAATACTATTATCTTAGTAACGCACGAAGAGGATATTGCCCAGCATGCTCACCGCATTGTACGCATGCGCGATGGATTGGTGGAAAAAGATTACTTAAATACCGATATTCATAAGGTTGACAGAAGCACTATCAAAGTTTAAGGGCTTAACTCTGTCAGCATAAATTAGCGATTCGCTCAATAAATTCTGCCAGGTGCATAGATTTCTCCGGCGAAAGGGTGTTACGGTTTCCGATAAGTAATGAATGTTCATTTATCTCGATCACAAAGTTATCTGATCTGATATCCATAACCGCGTTCCTGAAATTGCGGTTAATCCCGATAACAGCTTTCTGATGATCGTTCGCTAACACATAAAAAGTATCACTAAAGGCTTTATCTTCTGCAAAATCTATCTCAACAGGGTGAACCAACTCTGCTATTTTATCTGTTAATGTTTCCCGGCGAATCAACACCCGGCCAAAATCTTGTTTTAAATAAGAGATGGCCCAGGTTTGGTAATCCTGATGATGAGCATAGCCTGACTTACCGCCCATTGTTTTGTAACGTACCTCTACAAACAATATATAACAATCATTTTTGGCTCGCTTAATTACAAACGAACCCCTGATTTTGGTGTCTGTATAAAATTTAAACGATTCAAACCCATCTAAATTGAAATTGATATTACCCGTTGGTTGAATATCGAATTTCTCCTTAAGCACATTATAAGTTTGATAAAAATCATCAAACTGGTTTATTGTAAGGCCTGCAGTATCAAAAGGTACAAAATCCATTATAAGGACTTAACTCTCATTATGATACAATTCACCAGCCTTATCTGCCGATAGCTTAATACCCTTAATCATAGCCGAACTAAAACCGTTATGTTCCATCTCATTTAAGCCGGCAATGGTACAACCGCTTGGCGAAGTTACTTTATCAATTTCTTGCTCTGGGTGTGAAGATAACTGTAAAATTAAATCAGCGGCTCCTTTGGCGGTTTGCGCAGCCATTTTAAGCGCGTCAGCAGAGTGGAAGCCAATTTCAGTGCCGCCCTGCGAAGCTGCTCTGATCGACCTTAAGAAGAACGCGATACCGCAGGCACAAAGTGCAGTAGCTGATGTCATCAACTCTTCGTTTATCTGGATGCTTACACCAACGGTATCAAATAATGATTTTACCAGGTTAATGTTTTTGGTGGTGCCGTTATCGGTAGCAATACAGGTCATGGAGTGGCCGATAGCAATAGCAGTATTAGGCATTGCACGGATAACCTGAACATTAATATCCAATTGCTTACGTATATCGGCACAGGTAACGCCGGATATAACAGAAACCAGCAGCTGTTTTTCAGATTTTATGGCCGGTTTAATTTCGTCAAGTAGTTTATTTAACTGCTGTGGCAATACAGCCAATACAACAATATCAGCACGTTTAACAGCTTTGATGTTGTTATCGGTGACGTAATAACCCTCGTCTGCCAATGCGTCCAGTGTTGAAATATTCCTACGGGTAAGCATAATTTGCTGCGGTTTGCATATCCCCCCCTTTACCAATCCTTTAGCTAATGATAAGCCAATGTTTCCGCTGCCAATTATGGCAATATTTTGTTGTGAATTCATGCGCTTTTACTTAAACGAGTTCCAAATGAGCTATTCTGTTTTAACTTACCGAGGTCGGCTGCGTGGCCAATAATTACCGCTTTTACGCCACAATTAATAGCAGTAAATGCATTATCAAGCTTAGGCAGCATCCCGCTGTGTATTATTTGCTGTTGTTTTAATTCTTCGTAATGTGTAAGGTCAATTTCTTTTATTAATGATTCTTCATCATCAATATCTTTTAATACACCTTTTTTCTCAAAACAATATATTAAAGTGGTTTCATATAAATCAGCCAATGAAACCGCCAGCGCCGATGCAATAGTATCGGCATTGGTGTTTAATAATTGTCCTTCTCCATCGTGTGTCAGTGCGCAAAAAACGGGGGTGAACCCGGCATCCATTAATTTTTTTATGTTTTCAGGATCGATTGACTTCTCGTCAATATCACCTACAAAGCCATAATCAATAGTTTTTACCGGTCGTTTTTTTGCACGTATAAAATTACCGTCGGCTCCTGTAAGGCCAATGGCGTTATTGCCAAACCGTTGCAGTTGGGCAATAATATTTTTATTAATGAGGCCACCATAAACCATGGTAACTATGCGCAATGTTTCAATATCGGTAATTCGCCTGCCATCAACCATCTTTGCTTCGATGCCTAATGTTTCAGAAAGCTGGGTGGCCACCTTTCCGCCGCCATGTACCAATATTTTATATCCTTCCAGTTCTGTAAAATCCTTCAAAAAATTGTGTAGATTTTCTGAATTATCTATAACGTTCCCGCCAATTTTTATAATATGTAGAGCGTTTCTTTTTTTGTTCTTATCCATAAGTTTAGTAAATACCTTTACGAAAGTAGAAGTACTTTAACTATCATTTCGCTAAAAAATCATTAATAACTTTAAAATCCTTTTCAGGTTCTTCTACCTGCGGATTATGCCCCGAGTGTTCAAACATTACAAACTCTGCCTGTGGGCAATACTCTTTAAATTTAATGGCCATCCAGGGCACAGCAACACGATCATAGCGCCCCGTTTCAATTAATACCGGCATCTTTAAATCCTTAAGCTGCTTGCGATAATCAAATGTGCCGATGTCGTTTCCAACTATAAAATCACCATCCTTACCTACCATTTGGTAGTAAAGTTTCGTATTCATCGGGTTAGGATAGGGTTTATAATCGGCTTTGGCCCCACCTTCAAAATTTGACGGGTTGTAGGCATACAAAAAGCCATATGGCACTCTGCCATAAATTTCCTGATGTATAGCATCACTTGAAACCGCGCCTGCATTACGTATGGCCATCAACTGATCCCATATCTCCGGGTAGTTCGTTTTGATCTCCCTGTTGCTATTGTCATCGTTCTCCTGCCACATTACAAAACTGTGGAACGTATCAGCTAAAATTAAATGACTTAAATGGCCGGGGTATTTTAATGCATATCCCTGGGCAACTACACCGCCGTAGGAATGACCCAATACGGTTATTTTATCCAGTTTTAAGGCAATTCGTAAACCTTCAATATCCTCTATATCACGAGCAAGTGTGTATTCGCTAACCTTTTTTGCGGTATCAGATTTTCCTCTGCCAAAGGCATCAAAATAAATTAGCTGATGATGATTTTCAGCAAGTGGATCAAAAGCTCTATACCCTAAATGATTTCCTCCTGGTCCGCCGGGAATAAAAATGATCGGATCGCCCTCACCAACAATTACCACCCAAAGCTTAGCACCATTTACGGTTATGTATTTACCGTCGGTCCAGCTGTCAACCTTTTTTACTTGCGCCTGTGAAACAAATATAAATAAGGCGAAACAAATAAAAAGGGTTATTTTTTTCATTTTTTAACACTTGTGGGTTAAAAATAGTAATTTTTGATTGCTTATTAATAAAAAATATTCATTTAATATCTTTTTTTGATAAAAGACTACCCCAAAATGGTATGCTCTTTGAGATTTGTCATTTAAAACTAATAAAAATGGGGATAAATAGAATGTATACCCCTAAGCTTCGTATTATTTTACCACAAAATGATGTGGTGATAGGGTGAATTGGTGCAAACTAATATTATCACCTCGTCAAACTCATTTGTCTATCAGAGGGGACTGGAAGCTTGCTGATTTTATGTTTTTAAGGATCGGCATAGCATAAATAACATCCGTATTACATTATTTCAAAACACAAATGGTAGCTTTATTGCTTATACTACAATATGGATACACCAAATAAAAGCGTACCTCGCGTTGTTATAATCGGCGGGGGATTTGGAGGAATACAATTAGCTAAGCACCTTAAGAACGCACCTGTAAAGGTGATGATGCTTGACAGACATAATTATCATACCTTTCAACCTTTACTTTACCAGGTAGCAATGGGAGCCATTCCTGCTGATTCAATAGGCTTTCCTATTCGCAGGATATTCACTAAACAAGATAATTTCAGGTTTTTCCTGACTGATGTTAAAAAAATCAATCCGGAGAGCAATACCGTGAGTACCGATATTGGCGATATAAGCTATGATTACTTAGTAGTAGCCACAGGATCAAACACCAATTTTTTCGGTAACAAGGAGATAGAGCATTTTGCTATGCCGATGAAGAATATCCCGGAGGCATTGAACCTTAGGAGCCTGATCCTGCAAAATCTGGAAAAAGCATTAGTAACCAAGACATACAACGAAAGAGAAGCCTTAATGACCTTTGTGGTGGTTGGCGGCGGGCCTACCGGTGTTGAATTATCAGGAGCATTAGCCGAAATGAGGCAATTGATCCTGGTAAAAGATTATCATGGCCTAAAAAAACAGCATATGAAAGTGTATTTGGTGGAGGGCAAAGACAGACTGCTGGCTGCTATGACACCAAAAGCATCTCAAAAAGCAAAAGAGTTTTTAGCGAAAGGCGAGGTAACCATTTACAATAATGTGCATGTACAAAGTTATGATGGTTATGAACTTAAAATTGATGATGGTAAAGTAATCCATACCCGGAATGTGTTTTGGGCAGCCGGCGTAAAAGGTGAGTTAATTGATGGAATACCGGAGGATACTATTACCAGGGGTAGCCGCATATTAACCGACGAAATTAGTCGGGTAAATGGCTATGAAAATGTTTTCGCGATAGGGGATGTGGCAGCTATGATCACCAGCGATATGCCCAACGGACTTCCTGGTGTGGCACCGGCAGCTATGCAGCAGGGACAACATCTTGCAAAAAATATTGTTCATATGATTAAAGGCGAACCTACCGTCCCCTTTAAATACCTTGATAAAGGGTCGTTAGCAACTATTGGCCGCAATAAGGCAGTGGCAGATTTGGGCATATTTCATTTTCAGGGATTTTTTGCCTGGTTATTGTGGGGCTTTGTGCATATACTAACGCTTGCCGGTTTTAGTAATAAGCTAAGCGTATTTTTAACCTGGTTCCTTAATTATTTTAATAGAAACAGTGACAATAGGTTGGTAGTAAGATACTTTAATACCGAAACTATGATGACGGAGCCTGTAGCTAAATAACAATATACTTTTGCCGGAGCGGCTTTTAATTCAACTGGTATGGATCTGTTTATAATTATTGCTCTTCTTGTAATTGTTAGTGCTGTTTACTCTTATGTAAACGCCCGCTTTGTTAAATTGCCGGGTACCATAGGTATTATTACCATAGCGGTAATTGCATCTATTATAACATTAATCGTAGATAAATCCGACCCTTATTTTGCGCGATACTTAACATTGCTGGCAAAAAATATCGATTTCTCTAAAGTTGTGCTCGATATTATGCTGGGTTTCCTGCTATTTGCAGGCGCACTTAATGTAGACACGAAGAAGCTGCGACGGGAAATGGCCCCTGTTATGATATTAAGTACCGTTGGTGTTATTATATCAACAGCCGTTTTCGGTTTATTATTTCACTATGTAGGTTTGTTATTTAATATTCATGTCGACCTTGTTTATTGCTTTCTATTTGGCGCATTAATATCACCTACGGATCCGGTTGCTGTGGGTGCTGTTATCAAAGGCTCGAAGCTTCCATCGCATTTAGAGATGATTATTACCGGCGAGTCTTTGTTTAATGATGGAGTAGGGTTGGTGCTGTTTATCACTATTCTTGAAATCACTAGAACCGGCACTAATAATATAGATTTTGCCAAAACGGCTATCTTATTTGTAAGGGAAGTTTTTGGCGGTATAGCTTTAGGGGTATTTATGGGGTTTTTTGCATACCGGTTAATGCGTTCCATTAGTGATTTTCAAACCATTGTATTGGTTTCCCTGGCTTTGGTAATGAGTATTTCCTTAATATGTATTTACGCGGGTTTATCAATTCCCCTGGCTGTGGTAGCCGCGGGACTGTTTATGGGCAATCGATCCATCAACTCTGATGATAAAGAACAGTCCAATGAAGCACTGGGGAAATTCTGGAAGCTGGTTGATGAAATGTTAAATACTATATTGTTTGTTATGCTGGGTTTGCAAATGATAAATCTTTCCTTTATTACCAACTATTTTATCACAGGCGGTATAGTTATTGTATTAATGCTTATAGCCCGGTGGGTCAGCATCGCTTTACCTGTTACTTTCCTAAGGCATTCACTGAAAATTAATTATGCAAATGTAAATATATTAACCTGGGCAGGTTTACGCGGAGGGATTTCTATAGCACTCGCATTATCCCTGCCGCATTCTATTTATAGGGAAATTATTTTAGCAGGCAGCTATTTTGTAGTGATATTTTCTATAGTGATACAAGGGCTCACCCTAAATAGAGTTATCAATTTCTCTTTTAGAAATAAACAAGCTGAAGCTTAATGCTTTTTTAACGAAGACATATATTTAGCGATTTCCCGCTCGCTTTCAGATGGGCTTTCGCTTAAGGAATGAATGATGTTTTCCTTTTCAACTTCGCTACGGTTTTGGCTAAGTTTACTTTTGGCTTGTAGGTCGGTCACAATTATCTCAAATCCAACAATGCCTTTTATCATTTTTGATTTGTAAACATCGGGCAGGCCTTGCCACTGGCTAAAATATCCAGCTTCATAATTCTTGATGGTACGTTCCAATAGGTCAAGATGCTCTTGCTCGCCATTCAGTAAACGTGTTTTCCCATAAGCATGCACCGCTATATAATTCCAGGTGGGGACTTCTGCCTCCTTCTCATAATTTTTAGGTGAGATGTAAGCATGAGGCTCGGTAAAAATGATAAGATTAGTATTCCCATTCACATCCAATGCCTGCGGATTCGCCTTTGCAAAATGCGAGGAGATAATTATTTGACCATCCTTTTCTTCTATCAAAAAAGGTAAATGCGTAGCTACGGGTAAGTTATCTACTGATGTTATAATCGTACCAAAGCTATACTTCTGCATAAAGCTGATCACTTCTTGCTTATCCGGAAAAGTATTGAAGCCTGGTATATACATTGTTATAAACTCTCAAGCATTTGTTTTAGCACAGCCTGAGCAGCCCATACACGGTTCCCGGCTTCGTGCACTACAATTGATGACGGTCCGTCCAATATCTCGTCAGATAGTTCCAAATTGCGGCGTACAGGTAAGCAATGCATTACTTTAGCGTGATTGGTAACCTTCAATTTCTCGTTGGTTAACATCCAATCTTCGTTACCCGGCAATATCTTACCATAAGGCTCAAAAGCCGACCAGTTTTTTACGTAGATAAAATCAGCATCAGCCAAAGCTTCATCCTGATTATGGGTGATGGTTGCACCATCAGTGAAATCAGTACTTAGTTCGTACCCTTTAGGATGAGCAATTGTAAAATCAACATCAGCCTTACACATCCATTCTGCAAATGAATTTGGTACAGCTTGTGGCAATGGTTTTATATGCGGTGCCCAAGTTAAAACTACTTTTGGGCGGGCTTTTGTTTTTAATTCAGTAATCGTAACCAAATCAGCTAAACTTTGTAAGGGGTGGCGGGTTGCAGATTCTAAACTAACAACAGGTACACCACAATACTTTACAAACTTGTTAAATATCTCCTCATTATAATCCTCATCACGGTTCTTTAAACCCGGGAAGGAGCGAACCCCAATAATATCAACATATTGGCCTAATACAGCCGCTGCTTCACGGATATGCTCTACGGTAGAACCATTCATCACTACGCCGTCTTGTAGCTCTAAAGCCCAGCCTTCTTTATCCATATTAAGCACCATTACATTCATGCCTAAATTTAAGGCAGCTTTTTGGGTGCTCATACGTGTACGCAGGCTTGGGTTTAAAAAAACAAGTCCTAAGGTTTTGTTTTTACCTAAATGCTGTTGTGCGTATGGGTTTTGCTTTAATTGCAAAGCCTCGGCTGCAAGTGCATTAATATCAGTTACATCGTGTACAGAAGTGAAAAGTTTCATAGGCTAATGGCCTTCTTCATTTACGAAGAAGGGACTAATTGTTGATTTAATACAGTTGTAAATGCTTCTAAAAATCTATCTGCGTGCGCTTTAGTTAAATTAAGCGCCGGTAAAAGCCTGATCACGTTAGGTTTGGCTTCGCCTGTAAATATGTGATGTTTAAAAAGTAAGTCCTTTTTCACGTTGGCTAATTCAGCAGGTAATTCAATGCCAATCATCAAACCACGGCCACGTACTTCTTTAATCTGTTTAAATTTCTTCAGCTCGCTTATTAAGTAAGTACCTATATCGGCTGCATTTTGCATCAGGTTATTTTGCTCTATTTCTTCCAGCACCGCTAACCCAGCTGCACAAGCTAAGTGGTTGCCACCAAATGTGGTACCCAGCATACCATAAGCAGGCTGGATTTTTGGAGATATGATAATACCACCTACAGGGAAACCATTGCCCATTCCCTTTGCCATGCTGTATATATCAGCATTAACCCCTGCAAAATCATGCGAGAAGAATTTACCGGTACGGCCGTATCCGCATTGTACAGAATCTGCTATAAATACCGCGTTGTGCTGATCGCATAGCGTGCGTATCTTTCTTAAAAAACTTTCGCTTGCTACCTGTATGCCACCAACCCCTTGTATACCTTCAATAATTACTGATGAAATCTCATTGGTAGCAAATGCCTGTTCTAGGGCAGCTTCGTCCTGCCATGGTACAAAAATTACATTGTCAGTTTCATTAACAGGTGCTACAATTTTAGGATTATCAGTAACTGCAACGGCCAATGAAGTACGACCATGAAATGCGTTTTTAAAAGCGATAACCTTCTTTTTGCCATTGTAAAAAGATGCAAGCTTCAACGCATTTTCATTAGCTTCTGCACCTGAATTACAAAGAAATAATTGGTAATCTTCCTTACCTGAAACTTTACCCAGTTTTTCAGCCAGTTCCTTCTGCAAAGGAATCTCGATAGAGTTTGAGTAGAAACCTATTTGATGTAACTGATCCTCCAATCGCTTAACGTATCGTGGGTTAGTATGCCCGATAGAAATTACAGCGTGACCGCCATAAAGATCAAGATACTCTGTGCCTTTGTCGTCATAAACAAGGCTACCAACACCTTTTACAATGTTAATTGGATTGATGGGATAAACGTCGAATAGCTTCATTTTAGTTGAAAGTTAAAAGTTTAAAGTGAAAAGTACTGCTCATGATTTTTTAATTTCTCACTTTTTTAATTAACGAGATTAGCATTGCTTTGATCTCATTAATGTTTTGTGTATGCGTATTATATTGTTCAAGATTAAGAAACCCCAAATCTTTTGATAGTAAAATAAGATATTCAACTTCGTGCGAAGAGCCTAAAGCGTTTTGTAAATAACTTGCAAAGTCTTTTTGTGTAAATCTGCCAGCTCCTTCTGCAATGTTTGCAGGAATCGAAGTCGACGCTCTCTTAAGTTGACTTACTAGATTATATGTCTCTTCTTTAGGAAATTCTGACATTGATTTGTAAATGCTTAATGCAAGATCATGTGATCTTTTCCAAACAATTAATTCTTTATAATCTTGCAATTTCTTACTTTCAACTTCACACCTTCAACTTTTAACTACTTTAAAAACCTGTAGCTTTTAACTTTAGTCCCGCAGTTTCATCAAGCCCAAACAGCAAATTCATGTTTTGAACAGCCTGACCTGATGCGCCCTTGGTTAAATTATCAATTATGCATGTGATCAATAGTTTTTTACCGTGCTTTTGTATTTGTATAAAGCACTTGTTGGTATTTACTATTTGTTTAAGATCGATATTACGTTTTGTTACATGTGTAAACGGATGACCTGCATAATAATCTTCGTAAAGCTTGAATGCTTCATTATCACTTAATTCAGTATCTAAATATATTGATGCGATAATACCACGGGTGTAATCACCACGATAAGGCACAAAATTTAACGTCTGTCCAAAATCAGGTTGTAATTGATTTAACGACTGCCCAATCTCGCCCAAATGCTGATGATCAAATGCTTTATAGATAGACAAATTATCATTTCTCCAGGTAAAATGCGTAGTAGCCGATGGGCTTTGTCCCGCACCGGTTGAACCTGTGGTAGCTGTGATATGAACTTCGCTGTTCAAATTATTGCTAGCCGCTAACGGAAGTAATCCCAACTGTAAACAAGTGGCAAAGCATCCTGGGTTAGCTATATTTTGAGCTGATTTTATTGCCTCACGTTGTAACTCAGGTAAACCATAAACAAAACTCTTGTTATTAATTTTCGCATTTTGGCTTAATCTGAAATCCTGGCTTAAATCAATGATTTTAATATTATCCGGGATGTCATTCTCTGCTAAAAACTTTTTCGCATCACCGTGGCCGACACATAAAAAAAGCACATCAATATCATGCGACAAATCGCCGCTGAATTTTAAATCAGTATCGCCGAACAAGTCGGTATGCACCTCGTAAATATAATTGCCGGCATTGCTTTTGCTGTTTACAAAGGCAATATCAACGTTTGGATGGTTCACTAATATCCGCAGCATTTCGCCGCCTGTATATCCAGCGCCCCCAATTATTCCGGCTTTAATTTTATTCAATGTTGATCCTGTCATTTTTTGTTGAAGGTGTTGAATATAAAATGAACTCTAAATCGCTATTTTCTTTATTGCTGATGAAATGCTTTTGACCTGGTTTTATTTCAATGCCCTGTTCCGGTTTTAAAACGCTTTCAACGCCATCAATGGTAAAAGTTGCCTTTCCTTTCAGGATAAAAAATACCTGGGAAGCTTTTTCATGATAATGCAGTTGTTCAGCAGTGTCAGGTGGCATCAACTCTTGTTTTACCGATAGAATGTCCGTGTCAATAAAGTTCCATCCATAACAATCATCACCCCATTTATAATGGCTCAAGCATTCACTTTTCGAAAAGGCACCCCCTCCGCCCCCTGAAGGGGGAACTTCGCCGGATGTATTGTTTATGGTGCTCATATTAATTTTTTGAAGCATTAATTGCTCCCCCTTCAGGGGGCTGGGGGGTATTTACTTTATGATAGATCATCACCTGGTTACCGAATATTTTCGAGAAACCTTTCACGTCTTCGCCACTCCATGCGTTGTTCATCTCGCCATAGCTGCCAAATTTGTTCGACATTAAATCATGTGCTGATTCAATACCAACAACCTGGAACCTGTATGGATATAATTTAACAAATACTTTACCGCTAACATATTGCTGTGTATCATTTAAAAATGCCTCTATGTTACGCATAATTGGATCATGAAATTGTCCCTCATGTAACCAGTTGCCATAGAATGAAGATAACTGATCTTTCCATGATAACTGCCATTTAGTTAACACATGTTTCTCTAAAGTATGATGCGCCTTGATTATTACCATTGGTGCGGCTGCTTCAAAACCAACACGGCCCTTAATGCCGATAATAGTATCACCCACATGTATATCACGACCGATGCCATAAGGCTGCGCGATAGCTTGCAAAGCTTGAATAGCTTTTGTTGGATGATCGTATTTTTTGCCATCGATAGCAATTAATTCACCTTGCTCAAATTCCAATTCTATATCACGTGGCTCGGTTTCACTCACTTGTGTTGGCCATGCTTCTTCAGGTAAACCTAAGTTTGAAGTTAAAGTTTCCTTACCGCCAACTGATGTACCCCAAATGCCTTTGTTAATTGAATATTTGTTTTTCTCGAAGTTCATTTCAACACCATGATCCTTCAGGTATTGGATTTCCGCTTCGCGACTCAACTTCAAATCACGAATAGGGGTGATGATCTGAACATCCGGTATCAGAATGTTAAATATCATATCAAAACGCACCTGGTCATTACCCGCACCGGTACTGCCGTGGGCAACAGCCTCAGCGCCGATCTCTTTGGCGTAATTAGCAATAGCTGTAGCCTGGCTCACACGCTCTGCACTGACCGAAAGTGGGTAAGTATTGTTTTTTAATACGTTACCGTATATCAGGTATTTAACGCAGGTATCGTAAAAGTTTTTAGTTTCATCAACTACATGGTGCGATGTTACACCCATTTTATAGGCGCGTTCTTCAACACCTTTTAGTTCCTCTTCGCTAAAGCCACCGGTATTTACAATAACCGAGTGTACTTCATAACCTAAATCCTGAGTTAAATATATGCAGCAAAATGAGGTATCTAAACCGCCGCTGTAAGCTAATACTACTTTTTTCTTCATTGGGTGAATATGTTGTGAAACGTGTTATTATTCGTGATTAATTGTTTTTTTAATGGCGTTCTCAATCCGCTCAAGCAAGGTAGCCTTATGCGTTAGCTTCTTAATCTTATCCTCAATCTCTTTTTGTTTTTCGGCAGGATCAAAAAGCATGGCGGTGCACATGCAATTTTTGCGCTCTTTGCTGGTTAAAATATCATAGTTAACACAGCTTTTGCATCCTTTCCAAAAATCCTCGTCCTGGGTAAGTTCTGAATAGGTAACCGGGCCGTAACCAAGCTCGTTATTGATCTTCATTACCGCCAATCCGGTTGTTAAGCCAAACAGTTTGGCTTCGGGATATTTGGTGCGTGATAGCTCGAATATTTTATGTTTGATAGCCTTCGCCAAGCCAACTTTTCTAAACTGCGGATTAACGATCAATCCGGAGTTTGCCACGAAATCACCGTGACTCCAGGTTTCAATGTAACAAAAACCTGCCCAGGTGCCTTCCTTGTGTAGTGCAATTACCGCTTTGCCTTCCAGCATCTTATCCGCGACATATTCTGGCGAGCGTTGTGCAATACCTGTGCCGCGCGCTTTTGCCGATTCAGCCATCTCAT
>Ga0207047_1136_pt1 | contig 17163 bp, 10 predicted proteins | sample Alteio_BWMinCont_67_FD_153302 | JGI IMG/M metagenome (GOLD analysis project Ga0207047, IMG submission 153302) | Enriched cells from forest soil in Barre Woods Harvard Forest LTER site, Petersham, Massachusetts, United States -... | ecosystem: Environmental > Terrestrial > Soil > Temperate forest >...
GCGGGTTCGAATAATTAATCGGTAACTTTTCAAAATTTATATTCTATTTGTTTTGTGTTGCTTACGAAGTTTTCCACAGATTGGGTACTTGACAACATTTGAGGTGAACCTGAGGGCTGCCCCTCAGGAACACAAATCTGTGGGCAGTGAAGAGAAAACAACGACAAGAACAACCGCGGATCCTTCGACTTCACTCAGGAAACAAGCCCCTAGGGTGGTTCGCGATATCCCACCCTAAGCGCAAAGACAAAGGCGCGCTGATGGTAGGGGCACCCTCGGCACCGCTCTCCACGTCGATGCGTCGTGGCTCCCCAAAACGGAACTCCCGTCTGAAGCACCCCATTTAGGACTTCTGCTTCGCGGTGTTTCTCAAGTCTTTCCCAGCCCTGAATGAAAGCGCGCGAATCTGAAGAGTTCAAGTTTGCAAGCCGATAGGGTGCTAAAAAGAAGATATTGCGGGAACTCCATGGGACGCTGTTCCGCGGCGGTTGGCTGCTTCTGGGCGGTGTCGAGACGGAATTTGGTCTCGAGAAAAGGTTTGAAGGACTAAGCGTGGGAAATGCCATTGCCTATGTTGCTCGCTGATGTTGAACTAGCGAAGCCTCTCCCCCAGACTGCGGAGGTTGACTGTTCAGCTGTCGATTCGCACAGCTGACCGTCCAGCGTTCGAGGGTGCCCCGTGGATCTGCTTTACACTTTTGGACAGCAGATTGTGGGCGCAATCGCTTCTCGAGAGCTGCGGCGAGCCTGCGGACGAATGAAGCGGAATGCCCAGCTCGATCGGATTCGAATGGAGAGCCGCGTGTTAATTGACGCACACCATCATCTCTGGAAGTACAACGAACAGGACTACGCGTGGATGAGCGACGACGCGCTTCGTCCCCTGCGCCGGGATTTTTTGACGGTGGACCTGATGGAGGCGACGCGCAGCTCAGATGTGCGCGGTGCCATCGCCGTACAGGTCCGACAAAGCCTCCTTGAGACCGAGTGGTTGTTGGAGATTGCGGCACGCAATTCGCTGGTGCTAGGGGTGGTGGGGTGGGTACCGCTCTGCTCCCCGGAGGTGAACTCCATTCTCGAACGATTCGCCCACGACCAGAAATTGAAGGGCGTGCGCCACATCGTGCAGGACGAGCCCGACAACGATTTCATGCTGCGAGTCGACTTCAACCGGGGCGTAGCGTTGCTAAAAGACTTTGGATTCGCCTACGACATCCTCATCTTTGAGCGCCACCTTGCACAGGCGATCGAATTTGTGGATCGTCACCCGCAGCAGGTGTTCGTAGTGGATCATGTTGCGAAACCCAGGATCAAAGAGAACCTGATTTCGCCATGGGAAGAGCGGATTCGTGAGTTAGCGAAACGCGAGAACGTCTATTGCAAGGTCTCCGGCATGGTAACGGAGGCGGATTGGAGTGGTTGGAGCGTGCAGCAACTGCGGCCCTATTTTGACGTGGTGCTCTCCGCATTTGGGTCATGCCGGTTGATGTTTGGATCCGATTGGCCGGTTCTCACCCTCGCTGGCGATTACGATTCATGGGTTCGTACATTTCAATCCTTCATCGCGGAACTCTCTCCAGCTGAGCAAACGCGCATTTCAAGCGGTACCGCGCGAGAACTCTATCGAGTTTGACGCTGCTTGTCCGGTATGCGGATCGATTTGCAATAATGGACCGCGCGCTAACACCGCGTGCAGAGGTGCGGGAAAACCTGATGGTCATTACACGATTGCCCAATAAGTCCTGTCTGCGGCGGTTTGCAATCTCCTGCCTTTCAATTGTGCTGATCTCGTTGGTGTTCTCTGCAACCGTGTGGGGACAAAGCGCAGAATCAACTCCACAGTTGAAGCTGATGCCCCTTCCCCGGTCGGTGAAGATCGAATCAGGGGCCCTGGTGCTTGATTTCCACTTTCATGCGGGAATTGAGGGTTCCCATGATGTCCGTCTCGATGCGGCCATGGGCCGTTTTCTCGAGCGGCTCGATCGCGAGTGCGGGGGGATTCGCCGCGCGCAGGCTGATCCCGCAGGAGCCGCCGCCAACGTACTGCATTTGAAGGTGGACGGGCCGGGCGGTGCGGTGCAGGGCGTGGACGAAGACGAAAGCTACCGATTGACCATCACGCCAACATCCGCCCTGCTGACCGCTGCAACTGACGTGGGCGCGATGCACGGTATGGAGACATTTCTGCAACTGATTGCCACGGAGAATGACGGGTGTCAATTGCCGGCGGTCACCGTTGACGACGCGCCGCGCTTTCGCTGGCGCGGATTCATGCTTGATGTCAGCCGTCACTTCGAGTCCGTCGATGTGATCAAGCGGACGATCGATGGAATGGCCATGGCCAAGCTCAACGTTTTTCATTGGCACCTGAGCGACGATCAGGGATTCCGAGCAGAGAGCAGGAAGTTTCCGCGCTTCACTGAGGCGGCGTCGAACGGCATGTTCTACACGCAGGAGCAGATGCGCGAAGTGGTGGCGTATGCTCGAGGGCGTGGGATCCGCGTCGTGCCTGAATTCGACATGCCGGGCCACACTTCCAGCTGGTTGCTCGCGTATCCGGAGATCGGAGCGGGCGAGGACATTCGCGCGTTGCCAACTGTATTTGGAATCCCGCAGGCGGAGCTGGACCCGAGCAATGAGAAGACCTTCAAGTTCCTCGAGACATTCATAGGCGAGATGTCGGAGATATTTCCCGACACCTTCTTCCACATTGGCGGCGACGAAACAGCGGGAAAGGGCTGGCTCGAGAATCCGCGCATAGTGGAGTTCATGAAGAAGCAGGATCTCAAGACACCGGCGGATCTCCAGGCCTACTTCAATCGCCGCTTGCTGGCGATTCTTGCCAGGCACGGCAAGAAGATGATGGGTTGGGACGAGATTCTGAGCCCCGCGCTGCCCAAAGACATCTTGATTCAGAGCTGGCGCGGCGGAGCATCGCTCTCTCAGGGGGCGGAACAGGGATTCGAAGGAATCCTTTCGGCTCCGTACTATCTGGATGCACAGAAGACAGCGGCGGAGATGTTTCTTGCCGATCCCCTGCCTGTTGAGACAAAGTTGACCGCGGATCAGCAGAGACTCATCCTGGGCGGGGAAGTGTGCATGTGGGGCGAACAAATCTATCCCGAGACCGTAGACTCGCGCGTTTGGCCACGCACGATCGCGACCGCGGAGCGCTTCTGGTCGCCGCAGGCCGATCGCGATGTGCCCGACATGTACCGGCGTCTTCGCTTCACCTCCTTGGAACTGGAGAACATTGGACTGACACACATTTCCGGGCCGGAGAAGCTGCGCCGCAACCTTTCGGGATCAGCCCATCCCGAGGCACTCGATGTGATGGCTTCGGTGATTGAGCCAGCCAGCTTCAGCGATCGTTACCAGGGCCAGCATACCGACGCTCTGAGCTCGCTTGATCGCCTTGTCGATGCGGTTGTTCCCGACCCGGTTTCGCGCCAGCAGATCGCACGCGAAATCGAAGAGGCCTTGACGCCGGGGCAAACCGGCGATGCGATGGTTACAGAAATGCAACTGCGCAAGCGCTTCATGGCATGGCAAGAAGCGGCGCCTCAGGTTGAGGCAATGGCGCAATATTCGCCGCGGCTTTCCGACTTGCAGACAAGAGCGATGCAACTGGGAGAATTGGGAACGATGGGGCTTGAGGCCCTTGCGTATCTGGAAGAACACACAAGCGCGCCGGCCGGGTGGAAGGATGCCCAGATGGCAACCATTTCGGTTGCGGAGAAGCCGTCCGCACTGGTGCGGTTCGTGTTTCTGCCAGCACTGCGAAAACTAGTGGACGCAGCAGCAACGACCGCAGATCGACCCTGAACCGAAGGCGTGGTCTTGGTCGAAGAACTGTTCCGATCAGGTCAAGGTTTCGACGAGTCCGTTCATTCGCCCTTCCTGCCGCTCGATTGATTCAACCAATTTGAACTGTGCTCGGCAGCGATCGAGATTGTGCCCTTCGCGATGAACTTTGTAATAGATGTCGCCGCTCAGGTAATCGGAGAGAAAGCGAAGGCCGTTTTCGAACGTGATGAGCTTACCCGAAAATGCCAGAAACTGCTTCTCGCGTGCGGCAAGCAGACCGCCGGCTGTCTCAAGGTAACCGCGCACAAGGGCCTCGAAGACAGGGAACTGCAGTTCAATACGCGACAGATCGCGTTCGTCCTCCGCGGCTGAACTGGCCATGGAACGCACCATGTCGCCAAAATCGTACAAGGCCAGCCCAGGCATCACAGTGTCGAGATCGATGACGCAGAGGCCTTCACCTGTGACGTCATCGAGCAGGACATTACTGCTTTTCGTGTCGTTGTGCGCGATGCGCTCCGGCAGGTCCGCTTCGAGCAGCACAGACGTCATGGCCTTTCGCGCAATCGCAGAAGCAATTTCAGAGCCGGCGAATTGAACGCGGTTCGCATCATCGGATTCAATCGTCTTCTCCAACGCCTCAAACCGCTTGGCGGTGTTATGAAAGTCGGGGATCGTGTCGTTCAGTTGCGGTGCAGGCAGGCTTGCAAGCTGTTGTTGAAATCTTCCGAACGCGGCGGCTATATGAAAGGCCTGATGCGGAAACTCAATCCGATCCAGGGTCTGCGCGCCCTCGATGAACGGCATCATCCGCCAACAGCCGCCATTCGCCTCCATGTAAAACGAGCGGTCGTCCTTCGAAGGAATGAGAGCGAGCACACGTCGATCGTGATCCGGCGCTTCCGCAACCTGGCGTGCGATGTGCGATGTAACGCGCTCCACGTTTTGCATTAACGCCGCGGGGTCCGTGAATACGCGGGTGTTGATACGCTGCAGCAGATAGCTCCGATTGGAGCCACCCTCGCGAAACACGACGCGATAAGAATCGTTGATGTGTCCTGAGCCGAAGGGTGCGGCACCGAGGAATTCGCCGGCGGCTTGAAAGCTCTGAGCCGCCGCGTCCGCTTCGCAGGGCCTTATCATGACCACAGCTGCGCTGAATATCGGCCCGCTGCAATTAGGCGGCCAATGCTGTCGACAACGCGAGGCCTATCTTCCCGGTAGGTGACGCCGAACCATGAGTCGGAGGATCGCAGAACTTTGACGCGCGCCTGACCCGACGCTACCAGCTCATTCACTGCGGACGGAATATAGCTCTCGGTCTTTAGCTCTGTGCCGCTACGCTCAAGAAAGCGATGAAAAACGTCGCGCAGTTGGTCAAAGACAGTCGGCGTGAATCCCCACATGTTCATTGAGACCGCTTCGTCGCCTGTCAGCATCGTCACTTTCCCGGATGAGTCGGTATTCTTCGCATGCTCGCCATCGCGCTCAATGCTGGTGAGTTCTTCCACGGTCTCAAGGTAACCTCGGCTGTCGACGCGGCACACGCCTCGCGCTACCGAGCCGAAATCCGAAAGCGTGTTGCGGAGAATGAAACCTACCATGGAGTAGTCTGGAGAGCCTGACTGCAAATGCTGGGACAACACCCGATAACTTTCGGCGCCGTAAAAATCGTCAGCATTGATCACTGCAAATGGCTCATGGATGACGTCTTCGGCCATGAGCACCGCCTGTGTCGTTCCCCACGGCTTGGTGCGGCCTTGCGGAATCGAGAATCCAGCGGGGAGGGTCTCGAGTTCCTGGAAGACATACTCGACGGGCGCCCGTTTCTCAAATCGCGCGCCGACGGTATCTTTGAATGCCTGCTTAATGTCTTTGCGGATCACGAACACGAGCTTGCCGAAGCCGGCACGGAGCGCGTCATAGATCGAGTAGTCGATGATCGTCTCGCCCGAAGGTCCGACCGGGTCGATCTGTTTCAACCCGCCATAGCGGCTGCCCATTCCGGCGGCCATCACAAGAAGAGTAGGAGCTTGCATCGTCCTCATCCAATCAGTTGGAGTTGCATTGTCGATTACGGTGTAACTCGCGGGGCCATCTCCAGAGTGAGCACTTCGAATGGGGCCATCTTAAAATAGTGCGGTTGGCGCGCCGGGATCTCCAACGCGGGTTGATTCACGTCGGTTGCCCATGGGCTTCGCGCGACGTAGTTCTGCGCGGCGCCGTCGGGCAATTCGAAAGCATCCTGTAAGGTTAGCCGGATCGACTGCGGATGATCGCCGGGATTGCGCAGAACGAGAATTCCCTTGTCCGGAGACCAGGAAGCCCAGCCGTAGACCTCGAGCCACGCAGGGTCACCGCCGATCCAATGCGTGTCCTTCAACACCTCCGCATTGGTGCGCGACCACTTCGCGGCCTCAGCCAGACCGTCCCAGTTGCCCGCGGTCAGCAGAGAAGGAGTGATGTACATTTCCTGCAACTGGGTGCCGGTTCCAAAGTAAGAGCGAATTTCATTACGAAAGTCGTCCTGCGGATCCTTGTCGAGCTGGCGATGATGTTGCGCGTAGATCATGCCATGGAGCATGAGGGAATTGAGGGGATAAAGCGGCCCATTCTGCACTACATTCTGATAGGTCGCAGCGTCGCGATAGGTAATCCAGCGCTCGCGGTATGGTCCCACGCCGGCAATGGAGTCATCTTCGCCCCCTCGCCAGATGGAGTCGGCGTACATCAACCAGAAGGGCGATGGCCAGGTTCCCGTGGTCAGATTCACAAACAGGTCCGGCTTGGCTGCGCGTAACTCGCCGATAAGGTGGATGGCGGCCGAGAAGTCGCTGTCGAACTGGCTGCCTGGCACAACCGAATCGACGTTGCCTGTCCCATCGAACTTGAACTGGTTCACCCCATATTTCCGGATCATGTCCATACAGACATCGCGAAATGCGGCATAGTAGCGCGGTCCCGAGAGAGCGTAACCGCCGCTGACAATTTCAAAGCCCGCCGACTTTCCAAACGCAATGCGCTCCTGTTTCGGCTTGGAATAGCCGCCCCACGGCGACATCCAGACGCCCGGGGCTGCGCTATATTTCCCGGCCGCCTGCCTGACCGGATCAAAACCGTCTGGAAAACCACTGTTGAATTTCCACAACGACGCGTGATTGTCCCATCCATCGTCGAAGAGAAACGAATCCAGGCGCACACTGCGCTTCTGCGTCAGTTCCCGGCCGAAAAAGTTGACTCGATCGAGTGCGCCCGCCTGGTCGTACGCATCGAAGTAGCCCAGATCGTACCAGGAGTTGTAATGGAGAAAAGTACGATACTCATGCGCACGTTCCCGCTCGAGATAGGCGAGAAAGTCGCGGCGCATCTGCCCTTGCCGCGTAACCCCGATCACCGATGAATACGTGACCGACTGCCCGCCTCGTAGCGGAAGTTCACGATCCAGCCACGCTGTGGCCCGCCCCGCCGTCACGCGCGCCTTCGACAGCGGATGCTCAAAACCAAGGAAAAAGTTCCCCGCGACCATCGGTGAACCATCCACTGAGCCGACCACGCGCGCTTCGGCAAGAGGCGCGTCGATCAGTTGCACACGTTGAATTGAAACGTCCTGTTCTCCGGCTGTGAGCGTAAGAACCTGGCGAATATACGAAGACCCATCCAGGAGGACGAGCGACCATGTTGCCCGTAACGAATGGTCACTGGTTTCGAGCGGCACGTCGATCTGTTCCCCATGAACTCGTTCCGCCATGCGGGATGCTTCGGAATGCGGGATGAGTTCGCGTTGCAGCGGCTCCCCGGCGATTGACATATTCCCTGGGTTGCAAACTGCACCACCTTTCAGGAGCAGTCCGAAGGGAGCATCGACTGCCAAATCCGTACCGTGCAGGCGATCAGTTATCGACATCCCACTCAGCTTGCCTCCGGCTATGGACAAATTCACCCTTATAGCCCGGTTTTCGAGAACGAAATGGTCGCCCGGATGAGTCGCCGTGGCACGATCTCCAGAGCCCGATTGGCCCTGACAGCAAAGGGAAAACCCCATCGCCACCATAACTGCGACCTGTTCCAAGGCGAATCGGCCCCGTGCTTGTCGATGCATCCGTGTGCTCCTGGCCGGAAAGTAAAAGGGCGCAAACAGCAGAAGTGCCAGTGTAGCGCCTTGGGTTCGCTTTCTGCCTCAAACCTGTGGCCTTGCCCGTGTTTGACGACCCTGTCAGCGCCTTCCCGAGAATCACAAAGAGTTCGTGGCGCCTAAGGAGACTCCCGAGCGGGTTTAACGCCCCCTCAGCCGGTGGGTTTAGGCTCGCCGGAAGTGATGCTATCACTGCCGAGGGGTCGGTCAAAGTCGCACCATCGTACGGGTTTAGAAGGTGGGTAGCGGCCGCAATGCGGAACGCCGGTGGGCTGAAATCATCGCCATGCCGTTTACTCGTCTGGCCGATGAACGTGGCGACCCGCGCCTTACGAACATGGTAATGCTCGGAACTTTGCTGGAGGCTACAGGTGCGCTCTCGCAATCCCATGTCGATGCCGCATTGCGCAGCCTTGTGAAACAGGTACGCTGGCTGGTCCTTGACCGGTGCGCTCTGCAGCGTGGTCGTTCGCTATTCCAGGAATGGCACGAAGAGGCCTGCCATGCAGTCTGAAGATTCAGTCGTCTATTTCAATGGGCGGTTTGGGGCCCCTTTGCGACGCGCGCGTCGGGATTCTCACGCACGCCCTGCACTACGGAACGGGCGTCTTTGAGGGCATTCGCGCGTATTGGGATGAAACGCGCGAGGAGTTGTTCGGCTTGCGCGTTCTTGAGCACTTCGAGCGCCGGAAGCAAAATTGCGGACCCTTCGCATCTCTGTCCCTCTGAGCGCCGAAGAACTCTGCGCAATTGCAGTTGAACTACTACACAGAAACCAGTTGCGCGCCGACACATACATCCGCCCCATCGCATACAAATCCGCGGAACGGATCGGCGTTGCTCCGAACGATGAGGATGCGTTCGCCATTGTCGCTCTGCCGTTCGGGGAATACCTGCACATAGAAGAAGGTCTTCACGCCTGCGTGAGCTCGTGGCGCCGGATCGAGGATAACGCTATCCCCGCTCGCGACAAAATCTGCAGAGCGTATGTGAACAGTGTGCTCGCCACGGACGAGGCGCATCGCGGCGGATTCGACGAAGCAATCCTGCTGAACGAAAGCGGTCAGGTCGCGGAAGGTGCTACCTAACATCTTCATGATTCGTGACGGCAACTTGATTACGCCGCCTGTCTATAAAAACGTGTTGGAAGGCATCACCCTCGATGCGGTCATGCAGTTGGCGCACAGCGAACTGGGCATCAATGTTGTGGAGCGACCCCACCGATCGCAGCGAATTGTTGGTATGCGACGAATTGTTTTTCTCGGGAACTGCCGTGGGAATTGCTCCCATCGTCCGCGTGAATCATCGTCCCGTGTGCAATGGAACGATGGGCGCGGTCAGCCGCAGCATCAGCACGTTGTGTACTCTGATGCGGTTCACGGCCGCTTGCGGGGCTATTCGCATTGGTTGACGCCAGTGTACGAGGGGCATGGCAACCACGGTCAGAATTTGGTTTCAACTTCTGTGGCGGATAGCGGCTCTCTCAGGCCACAACGCATTCAAGCCTGTTTGATGAAGCTGAATTAATGAAAATCATGCGAGCGCATATCCGCGCTTGTGATGTCAACCTGCGTCAATCGCTGCGCCTTGATGTGAATCACGCCCTCCTGGTGCTGGAGGGGGCCTTCAACGAGGAGAAAGCGGCTCCGCGTGGCAACCACGCGGTTTTGTTCGAATACGTCAGGTGTCAGAATCACATTTGTAATGCCGGTTTCGTCTTCCATGGAGAGAAAGACGAATCCCTTAGCCGTTCCAGGCCTCTGCCGCGCAATTACGCAGCCGACAACGCGAACATACTGGCGGTTTGCGCAGTGGGTCAGGTCATCGGCAGTGAGCGTTCCCTGTTTGCGCAATGCCTCGCGACGATACACAAGTGGATGCGGCCCGGTGGTGAGTCCGGTTCCTGCGTAATCGGCTGTAAGTCGCTCGTCGTTTGTCATTTTCTTAAGTGGAGCGCGTTGTCCGCCCGGTGCGTTTGCCGCGCCACGCAGAAGCGGGCCAACCGGACGCCCCGCCTGCTCCACCTGCCAAAGCGCATCGCGGCGATGGTCAACGTCATCCAGCGAATTCATTGCGCCAATCCGCGCCAGCCCCACCAACTCTTTGCGGTTCATTGCCGGAACGCGCGACGCAAGATCCTCAACTGAGAGAAATGCTCCGTCCTGCAGGCGTGTGGCAAGCAGCGCTTCACCTGTCGATCGCCGCAGCCCTTTGGCGTAGTTCAGGCCAATACGCAACGACAGCGATCCATCTGCCTCTTCCTCCAGCGTGCACAGCCACTCGGAGCGCTGCACATCGATGGGCCGCACGCGGAGACCATGGCGCTGGGCATCCTTGATCAGCACCGCAGGCGCATAGAAGCCCATTGGCTGATTGTTGAGCAGACCGCAGGTGAATGCCGCAAGAAAATGCACCTTTAGATAAGCTGACGCGTATGCGATCAGCGCAAAGCTGGCCGCATGCGACTCGGGAAACCCGTACATCGCGAACGAACCGATGCCCTGCACAATGTTGTCCTGCGCCTCTTTCCCGATTCCGTTTTGCGTCATGCCCGCGCGCAGCCTGCCTTCGAGATCCTTCATGCGCTGCATTGAGCGCCGCATTCCGACAGCGCGGCGCAGTTCCTCGGCCTCGGCGCCCGTGAAGTTCGCCACAACCATCGCCATGCGCAGCAGTTGCTCCTGAAACAGCGGCACGCCCAACGTGCGTTTCAACACCGGTTCCAGCGATGGGTGCGGGTAACTCACCTCCTCCTTCTTCTGCCTTCGTCGCATGTAAGGATGCATCATCTTCCCCACAATAGGGCCCGGACGGATGATGGCCACCTGTACCACAAGGTCGTAAAAACGTGTAGGCGCGTTGTGCGGAATCGATGCCATCTGTGCGCGGCTCTCTACCTGGAACATGCCCACCGTATCCGCCTTGCGCAGCGTCTCGTACACAGCCGAATCTTCCGGCAACGCACCGAGGTCCACGTGTTTGCCGTAATGGCGCGGAATCAACTCGATCGAATCCTTGAGCACCGCCATCATGCCCAGGCCCAGCAAATCTACCTTGATCAGTCCGAGGTCGGCGCAATCTTCCTTGTCCCACTGCACTACCGTGCGTCCCGGCATGGAAGCACGTTCAAGAGGCACCACGCGATTCAGCATGCCCGCACAGATGACCATGCCGCCGGAGTGTTGGCCCAGATGCCGCGGCAGATCCTGCATGCGGAGGCATAGATCAAGATAGTGCGCAATGCGCGGGTGATTCACATCAAACCCTGCCTGTGCAAAGTGGCGCGCCATGGTGTCATTCACGCCGCGCCATTCCCAGTGGCCTACCAGCCCTGAGAGACGTGCAATCTGATCCTCCTCGAATCCGAGCGCCTTGCCCACCTCGCGCGCTGCTGATCGACTGCGATGACTGATGACGTTGGCCGTCATCGCAGACCCCAGCACGCCGTAACGTTCGTAGATATACTGAATCACCTGCTCGCGATGATCGCCGGATGGCAGATCAAGATCTATGTCGGGCCATTCACCGCGATTTTCGCTAAGGAACCGCTCGAACAAAAGCTCCATTCCCACGGGATCAACGGCGGTAATCTCGAGTGCGTAGCAGACAGCGGAATTTGCGGCCGAGCCGCGCCCCTGCACAAGAAATCCGTTCCACTGGCAATACCGAATGATGTCCCATACGATCAGAAAATAACCTGCGAATCCAAGCTTCTCGATCAGGGCAAGTTCATGCCTAACCTGCGCGCGGGCCTTATCGAGCAGTTGTCGTTTGGCCGGCGCGCCGTAGCGTTTACGCACGCCTTCCTCCACGCGCTTGGCCAGGAAGCTATCCATGGTTTCGCCGCTGGGTAGTGGATACTTGGGGAATTGGTAGCCAAGATTGTCGAGCGCGAATTCGAGGCGATCGCTGACGATGCGCGTGTTGGCGATTGCCTCCGGAACATCCCTGAAGAGCGCTGCCATCTGCCTCGCGCCACGCAGCGAACGCGCCGAGTTCACCGTCAGCAACCGCCCGGCACTGTCAAGCGTGGCGCCATGACGTATGGCGGTGAACACATCAAGCATTTCGCGATCCTTCTCTTCTGCATAACGCACGCCGTTGGTTGCAATCACCGGAAGTCGAAGAGAAGATGCAAGGCTGAGCAGGGACTGGTTCCGGCATTCCTCTTCACGGAGCTGATGCCGCTGTAGTTCCACGTAGACATGATTGCTGCCATAGATGCCTGCGAGCCGATCGAGGTGCTTGCGCGCTTCTTCTTCTCCGCCGGTTGCCAGTGCGGATGCCAGCGGTCCTTCGTCGCCGCCGGTGAGGCAGATCAGTCCCGCGGAAAATTCTTCCAGGTCGTCAAGCGTTGCCGCGCCCTCGGCTTTGGTGCTCTCGCGCATCTTGAAGCGTGTGATGAGCTGGCACAGATTCTGATATCCCGTTTGCGATGCACACAGCAGCACGATGCGTGGTGGATCGTTGGGTACTTGATGAGGAAGCCATGAAGCGGGCCTGAGCCGGCTCCCAAATGATGAGATCGCGATCTCTGCGCCAATGTGCGCCTTCAGTCCCTGGCGATTCGCAGCGGTATGAAATCGCGCCACCCCATACAAGCCATTGCGATCCGCCAGGGCCATTGCGCGCATCCCCAGTTCTCCAGCGCGCTCAATCAGCAAATCGGGCTGCGACGCACCTGCAAGAAAGCTGAAGGCACTGGCCGCATGCAGCTCAACGTATTCTTCAGATGAGGAACCGCTGTGATCAGTTGAGCTAATGTTAGTCATACATCGCTTCCAGTTGCCATTCCTTGCGAACTTGATCGCACACAAGCAGGCAGGCAACGCTCGACCCATCACTTCGCTCGGCCAGCACGTCCCATTCTTCAAGGTTCCATTCACCCGTCGACCACCAGCAGCCGCTCGTCCGCCAGGGCCCGAATGCGGCCGTGATCTCAAACAGGCTCATGCCATCACGAAAGGCCGTCGGCTGAAAATTGCGAACCGCCACGCACACCGGAACCGGTGGCCGCATGCGCCGCAACACCATGCGTTGGGTCAGTGGCTCATCGCACATCGTTCCTTCAATGGCCAGCGTTCCCAGCCGAAAGCTACCCGGCCGGTGCGTATCTTCCAGCATGGGCGCGCCTACACGATCCTCGCCGACCATCGCCTTGATGCGCGCCAGTGTTACATCCAGGCGCGAGGGCTCCGGTGTCTGCGGCGTAAACAATCCCAACTGCATAGTGTTGCAGTGTCCTGCTTCCGCACTCAGTTCGAAGGCAAGCACCGCGGCCTGTGGCGGATGCGCAGCAATCTCCAGTTGCAGCAGCTTCAACAGAAACTTCTGATCCGCGGAGGGTATTGCGGGACGCAGCACGCGCTCATGCACCTGGCCACCTTCCAGTTTCATGCGTGCGGTCAGCAGTGCCAGCGATAGCGCTCGATCAGCGGCGCGCGCCACCAGGCTGTCGATCATACGCGCGCCGATAAACAGGAGTGAATCCATCTGTTCGACTGGCGTCTCGAATTCGCAATACTCCTTCAGCGCGAACTCGGGCTCGAGAGGCTGAAACATGTGCGGAAGCTCGCCCAGCGTAGCGTCGCGCCATCCCCGTGCCTGTTGCCCCAAGCGCGTAATCAACTCCACTTCAGGGAGCGCTGCGAGTTCACCAAGGGTGCGGATGCCCCATGTGGCAAAGGTCTCGAGGTGTTCTTCCGCCAAATGCAGTGCGGTGATCGGCAACCTTGCCAGCGCCACTGCCTCCGCGCCTTCAGCAATCAGATGGAGACCACGCGATGCAGCCGCCTTCATGCGTGCTGTGTCAAAGTTCACGCTTACCGCAATCGACACACGGAATCCCGCCGATGCCAGTTCCGCCCGCAGCCTTTCCACCAACCTTGCTGGAGGCCCAAACAAGCGTTCGGTTCCTGCGATATCGAGCACAAACCCACATGCTTTGCCCTCGCTGACTTCTTCAATACGCGGTGAGAATCGCGCGGCGCATTCCAGCAGTACGGTTCTTGCATGGGCTTCCATCTCCAGCGATCGCGCCGGCAGCCGAAGCCCCTGTACACTCTCTGTGTCAAGCCGAGTCATGCCCAACGTTGCGCCTCTGCGGTAGGCGTGCGCGTTCATGGCGCAGACAAACTCATGGGGCGCGCGCCCCTCCAGCACAACCACAGGCTGGCTTTGCAGATCTGGGCGCAGGCGCAGCAAAGCCTGCGCGGGAAACTCCGCAGCTTGCACGCAGGCAAACAGCGTTGTCATGCGCGCCTCCCCGCTTCCCAGGCAGTGCCGGCAGACCATGTGGAGGCCGGCGGCTTGCGAATCCCGGGCCTGCCTGACGCAATTCCCGGCGCAAAGCGTTGGCGCCCACTTCGCACCTGGTAGGTAAAGCCGCGCAGGACCATTCCTCCAGTTATCTCCGAGCGCAAGGGGGCGCACTCGATTGCCAATGCCGCACTCGACTGTGCGTAGGCCAACCTGCCAAGCACAAGCAGGCTGCAGCGGGTGCGGTCGGCTGCCTGGCGATAGCGAAACCAGGTGGCCAGCGGGATGCGGCTGGCATGCTCCGGTGCCGTGTCCGCCAAGTCAATGACAATGGCCGCGAATCCTCCTGCCTGTAGCAGCAGATCGGTGGCGCGCAAGGCCTGATCCAGTCGTGTCCACGGGCGGGTCTTTCCTGATAATTTTTGGACTGCATCGCGGCAGCGAACCCAGAGAAGTTGCTTGAGGTTCACACCATTGGCTGCCGCCGACTCGGGGTCAAGCGCGTCGTTGACATCAACCCATGCGCATTGGCGTGCCTCGGTGGTGCGCCGGGCAACGAAGGACAGCGCAAGCGTAGTGCGCCCCGAGGAAGCCGGGCCGGTGATCTCACTGATTGCTCCAACCGGCAGACCGCCATCGAGCAGCTCGTCTGCCGCATCTATACCGGTGGACGCAACCTCACGGATTGTACGCGGTGCAGGAGTCAGAGCGGCAGGGAAGCGGCCTTCCAGGTCCTGCTCGATCTGGCGGCGGAGTGAGGAAGCGGTTGGCATATTTCGCCTTTTCTTCGCTTAGATTCGCTCAACTCGGCACCTGTTGTCAAAGCCGCACTCATATCTTTTTTTGGCGGGCTGTGAAACGGGTTGTGGCTAACTCCCGCCCCCTCCCCCTTGGAGCACCATTTTCAGTGCATTTGAGCGTCCTCTCGGGCTACGACACCTATCCCAGGAACACGTCTTCCCCGAGGACCTGGAATTGGAGTATGGGGCGGATTGGCCCACAGGGATGTGTTGGGGGTCACGGGCGCTGGTGAGAACGGAGGGACGAAGACACGGTCGTGGGAGGCCGTGTACGGAGCGATCTCGCCAAGAATTTACTACTAGCTCTCACTCATCTCCTCACTGAATAATAATCAAGAAAAGTTGACACTATCTCACTCAATCATGCATCTTATAAAAGTCAGTATTTCATTCAACGCGGGAGCCAAACATGGCCAAAATCATCGGGATCGATCTCGGAACAACCAACTCATGCGTGGCGGTTCTGGAGGGCGGAGAGCCCAAAGTTATTCCAAATGAAGAGGGTGCGCGCACCACCCCCTCAATCGTTGCCTTTTCAAAGACCGGCGAGAGGCTGGTCGGCCAGGTCGCCAAGCGTCAGGCCATCACCAACCCGGAGAACACCATCTTCTCCATCAAGCGCTTCATGGGCCGGCGCTACAACGAAGTCAACGACGAAATGAAGATGGTGCCCTACAAGGTTGTCCAGCAGGGTGACCACATCGCTGTTGTGGCTCAGGGCAAGGAGTACACTCCGCCCGAGATCTCGGCCATGATCCTTCAGAAGCTGAAGAAGAGCGCCGAAGCCTATTTGGGTGAGACTGTTACCGAGGCTGTGATCACCGTACCGGCCTACTTCAACGACGCCCAGCGCCAGGCCACCAAGGATGCCGGCAAGATCGCCGGTCTCGACGTCAAGCGCATTGTGAACGAGCCCACCGCGGCCGCACTCGCCTATGGTCTCGACAAGAAAAAGGACGAGACCATCGCCGTGTACGACTTTGGCGGTGGCACGTTCGACATCTCCATACTCGAAGTCGGCGAAGGCGTCATTGAGGTCAAGTCGACCAACGGCGACACCCACCTGGGGGGCGACAACCTCGACCAGCGCATCGTGGAGTGGCTGATTGCCGAGTTCAAGCACGAAGAAGGTCTGGACCTCAGCGCCAAGGGCAACGAAATGGCCCTGCAGCGCCTGAAGGATGCCGCTGAAAAGGCCAAGATCGAGCTCTCAACCACCGTCGAAACCGAGATCAACCTGCCATTCATCACGGCCGACGCCACCGGCCCCAAGCACCTGGTTCGCAAGCTCACCCGCGCCAAGCTCGAGCAGCTGGTGCAGGATCTGCTGGATCGCTCGCTTGAGCCTTGCAAAAAGGCGTTGACCGATGCCGGCGTGAAGACCACCGAGATCGACGAAGTCGTCCTTGTTGGCGGCCAGACACGCATGCCCAAGATTCAGGAGATGGTCAAGCAGCTCTTCGGCAAGGAACCCCATCGCGGCGTGAACCCCGATGAAGTGGTTGCCATTGGCGCGGCGGTGCAGGCGGGCGTCCTGGCCGGCGAGGTCAAGGATCTGCTCCTGCTCGACGTGACTCCGCTCACCCTGGCGATCGAAACGCTGGGCGGGGTCGCCACTCCGATGATTCCGCGCAACACTACCATCCCGACCAAGAAGACGGAAACCTTCTCGACGGCTGCCGATTCACAGACTGAAGTCGAAGTCCACGTGCTTCAGGGCGAGCGGCCCATGGCAGCGCAGAACCGCACCCTCGGGAAGTTCAAGCTGGCCGGCATTCCCCCGGCGCCACGCGGCGTGCCGCAAATCGAGGTCACATTTGACATCGACGCCAATGGCATTCTCAACGTGACCGCCAAAGACAACGCCACGGGCAAGGACACGCGCATCACCATCACTTCCAGCTCCGGCCTGAGCAAGGACGAAGTGGAGAAGATGGCCAAGGAAGCCGAGGCGCACGCAGCCGAGGACAAGGAAAAGCGCGAAGAGATCGAGGCCCGCAACTCGCTGGACTCGCTGGTCTACAACATCGAGAAGATGCTGAAGGACTCCGGCGAAAAGGTGCAGGCCGCGGACAAGACCGAGGTCGAATCGGCCCTGGCCGAAGCCAAGAAGACGCTGGAAGGCACACCGAAGGCCAGCGAAATCAAGGCAGCGCATGAAAAGCT
>Ga0207047_1137_pt1 | contig 17125 bp, 15 predicted proteins | sample Alteio_BWMinCont_67_FD_153302 | JGI IMG/M metagenome (GOLD analysis project Ga0207047, IMG submission 153302) | Enriched cells from forest soil in Barre Woods Harvard Forest LTER site, Petersham, Massachusetts, United States -... | ecosystem: Environmental > Terrestrial > Soil > Temperate forest >...
TAAAATGTATGCAAGTCAGGCTCCGGCCTATCGCAGCCGGACCGGAGAAGGATCTAGAACTTGAACTTCATGCCGAAGAGTGCCGATGTTCCTGCGCCGGGAATCACGTGGCCGGGATGAAGCTCATCGAGAAAGAAGCGATCGAAGAGGTTGTTGACATTGGCCTGCACGGTGATGCGCTCGGTGATTTCGTACTTGACCATGGCGTTGAAGATCCAGTAGCCGGGCGCGCGCTCAATTGTGGTCGTAGGGGTGAGCGTGGCCGTGTTCGCCGTGCGGCTGTCGACGAAGTTACTTCCACCGCCCACTTCAAAGCCGTGGGGCAGGTGGTACTCCGTCCACAGGTTGAAAAGGTTCGGCGGAACGTTATTGAGTGGCTGCCCGACGGCAAAGGGATAGGCATTCGAGTTCACCACCTCGGAGTGCAAAAAGGTATAACTCGACAGCACCTCCCAGCGATCGGTGAGATGACCCTGCGCCATGAACTCCGCGCCATCGACGCGCTGGTTACCTGCAAGCACATCGATCGAGGAGTCGGTGGGATCCGGCTCGCGGGCATTTTCCTTGTTCGTGCGGAAGAGCGCCCCGCGGACCGAAAGCCGCCCGCCGTTCAGATCCCACTTGCTGCCGAACTCGAAGGTCTCGTTTTCCTCGGGAGGCGTGGCGGAAGTGGCCAGAGTAAGTGAAAGTGTCTCGGCCGATGGATTAAAGGACGTGCCGTAGTCGAAATAGATGCTGCCGTTCTGCACCGGCTTGTAGACCAGTGCGCCGCGCCAGGTGGGCTTGTGAACCAGCTGGTCGAAGTGCACATGCGCGACGGATTCCGAATAATCGGTATTGAAGCGGTCCCAGCGAATGCCTCCGCTTAGCTCCCATTGCCGGCTTAACTCGAAGGTATCGAGCAGATAGACGCCCACGCTGTATGAGGTAGCGTGAACATCGGAGCGCAGGGACGCCGTGCCTGAGAATGGCTGATAGGGATTCGGGTCGAGCAGGCTGGTCAGCGGTACAGTGTTGATGCCCTTCGCATTGTTGTAGTTCAGGCGGGTCGGGTCGGAGGTTTCCCTGCCGCCTTCCATTCCGGCAACCGCGGTCTGACGAACACCGAGCAACTTGCCGGTTAGAGTTACGTCGGCCTGATCCCAGAGAAGGCTCTCGTCGCTCACACCTGCAAGCTGGTTACGGTTGACCATCACCTGGCTGAGCGGTGTGGTCGGGGTAATGGGTCCGGCGCTGGCATTGTTGACCTGCGGCTCGGTGATCTGCCACTTGCGCTCGTAGTTGGCGTAGCGAACCATGTTGCGCAGCAGGCCGTGATCTCCAAGATCGTGCTCTGCCCGGATCGTGCCCATATCTACATTGGTGCGCAGGAAATTCAGGTCGGAGAAGCCGTAGTAATTCTGGCGTGCCACGGGAGCGGGATGGCCGAAATACCAGGGCAGGCCGTAGTCGGGAATATCGTCTTCGGCGAAGTGGAAATAGCTGGCGAAGAGCCGCGTCGGCGTATTGAGACCCAGCGCGAAAGTAGGCGCGATGCCGTAGCGGCGGTTCTCGACCACATTACGCTGAGCGACATTCGCAGCATCACCCATGAAGTTCAGCCGGAAAGCCGCGCCATTCGCGAGATGCGGCAATGGCTGGTTGATGTCGCCGGTGAAACGGCGGGTGAGATCTGTGCCCAGGGCGCCGTCAAAATTGAAAATGGGATGAAGCAGGGGAACCTTGCTCTCCTGGTTGATCACGCCGCCGGTGGAACCGCGTCCGAAATCAACGCCCGCCGGGCCTTCGATCACATCCACCTTTTCGTAGTTGAAGGGATCGCGGTAATAACTGCCGAAGTCGCGCATGCCCTCGAGGAAGATATCGTCCTGCGCGGTGAAGCCGCGGATGGTGAGGTTGTCGCCCTGAGCTCCACCCTCGCCGGCAGCCAAACTGATGCCGGGAGCGTTGCGCAACGAGTCGCGCAGCGTCGAGACACCTTCATCGGCAAGAATTCCCTTGGGGATCGCGGTGATCGACTGCGGTGTGTCGAGCAGCGGAGCGGGGAATCTAGCAAGCCCGATGCTGTCGATGTTGCTGGAAGTGACCTGTATCGACTCCGCATTCTTTACGCCGATGCTGACGACGTACGGCCCCTTAAATGAGAAGTCGAGGCCGGTGTCAGAGAGGATTCTCCGCAGTGCCTGCTGCTCGGAGTAAAGACCGGAGACCCCGTTCGATTTAAATCCGGGGATGGTCTCGGGCGGAACGGAATAGGTAATTGCAATGCCGCTGGTTTTGGAGAACTGCGCCAGCACAAGATCCAGAGGACCCCCGGGAATATCGAAGCGGCGCACCGGCAGTTGGGCCTGACCATTCGGCGAGCCCTTGCTGTCCTGAGCAAAAACCGGCTTACCTTTAGTACCGCCCGCGACCGCGTAGGCTGCAATCGTCCCCATCGCCAACCAGGCACGATGCCCGGTCAGATTGCGTCGCTTCTTCTTGTCTTGCTTCTTGCTCATGGTCCTGTCCTCGAAGACGTAGCCAAAGGACCGGCTGGCCCGGAGAAAGATCCGGGCGCCCCTTGGGTAAAGAGTTCGAAATGAGCGGACCTTGTGAAAAGGAGCCCGCGATTCCGGCTGTGGTGTCGTTGCCAGAGCCTCGCGTTCTCCGCCAAGAGATAGACTGCGAGGATCCAGAATTCAATCGAGTCCGATATCGGACTTAATGAGTCGCGTTTAATATACGACAACAACGGTCCGACTTCAAACTTTTTTCTTTCAGCGAAGGCGCTGCCCGGTGCTATGGTTTCTGCATCCGAAATAGTTGCGGAGGTGGTTCATGATTGCACTTCACGACGGGCAGTGCGGACTCTGTGCTCACTTTGGCGAAACGCATCGCACATCCGATCAGAAGCTCATCCAGATCAACTCAACCAAGAGCGCTCCTGAGGATCTTTTGGACGACTGTGGACATCCCAGGCATTCTTCCCTGCATTTGAAAGTTACGCCTTTGAGCGGCTGCGACGGCTTCGCGCCAGCTATGGCCGCTTAATCGCCGCATCTTGATCACCGCATAAACATCACCCGCGGAAACGGCGCCGGATTCATCGCTATACTGAATCCAGGAGCCGTTTTTGCATCTCGAACGCATTCTCGATCAGACGCGAGCGAGTCTTGCCGAGCGCAAGCAGCGGGTGAGTCTTGCCGAACTCGAGCGCCGGGCCGCGGAACACACGCCGCGGGGTTTTGTTCGCGCGTTGCGGGAAAAAGCTCTCCACACTCCGGCCATCATCGCTGAGCTTAAAAAGGCTTCGCCCTCGAAAGGCCTCATCCGGCCGGGCTTCGACGTGGCCTCGCTGGCCCGCTCTCTTCAGAGCGGCGGTGCGACTGCTCTCTCCGTACTTACCGACGAGCCTTTCTTTCAGGGGAGCCTGCACAATCTCGAACTCGCGTCCTCGGTGACCAATTTGCCTTGCCTGCGCAAGGACTTTATCGTCGACGAATACCAGATCGTAGAGGCGCGGGCTCACCAGGCGGACGCCATTCTGCTCATCGCTGCAGCGCTCTCGGACGCAAACCTTGCGCGCTTTACCAAGACGGCCCACGCGCAGGGCCTCGACGTGCTCTGTGAAGTTCATACTGCAGCCGAACTCGAGCGTGTCCGAGATCTGGGCTGCGACGCCTATGGCGTCAATAATCGCGATCTCCGCAGCTTCGATGTACGACTGGAAACCTCGCTGCAACTGGCCGATCGCCTGCCTGCGAAGGCACTCCGCGTTACCGAGAGCGGCATTCATACCTCCGAGCACATCGCGCGTTTGCGGTCTGCCGGCTTCGAAGCATTTCTCATTGGCGAGTCGCTGATGCGTCATGCCGATCCGGGTGAGGCGCTTAAAGCGCTGCTTGCTCCAACCCTTTCACCCACGCTCGAAGAGGTGTGACGTCATGTGGGTGAAGATATGCGGCAACACGAATCTCGAAGATGCGCAGATTGCGGTTGAGGCGGGCGCCGATGCGCTTGGGTTTCTCTTCGCTAAGAGCACTCGCCGCATCACTCCCATCGATGCCCGTTCCATTACGCCGCATCTGCCGGCCACGGTCGAAAAAATTGGCATCTTCGATCACGCCGATTTTGAAGAGATCGTCGCGACGGTCGAAGAGGCCGGCCTGACCGGCATTCAGCTCCACAGCTCACTCGACCCAACGTTGTCGGCACGCTTGCGCGAGCACTTCAGCGCCAAATCGGCGCAAGGGCAGATGCGTATTCTCGGCGTGATTCATTACTCGTCGGATTTAGAGAAGCAGCTGCGTGCTGCCCACGAGGATTCCGCGATCGATGCGGTGCTCGTCGACTCGCGCACTGCCACTTTGCTTGGTGGGACCGGAATCCGCTTTGATTGGCATGCGGCCAGCGATAGCTTTCTCCCGGCCGCATCGCGACTGCGCCTGATTGCAGCCGGCGGCCTTAACCCTGACAATGTAGGGGAGGCCATTTCCACTTTGCGACCATGGGGTGTTGACGTGGTCACGGGCGTCGAGGCGTCACCGGGAAAGAAAGATCCGGCGCGGGTGCGGAGCTTCATCACCAATGCACGGATCGCGGCGGTCAAGGCCAAGCTGGATGCTCCGGTTGAGGTTTGACGAGATCGAAGTTTGAGCGCGCCAACGCCAGAGAGAATTTAGAATCGAAATTGTGACCACGCTTACGAAATCCTCAGAGGATATCGCGACGCCGGGCCGCTTCGGCGTCTACGGCGGACGCTATGTTCCCGAGACGCTGGTAGCCGCGCTCGATGAACTGGAGCATGCCTACGGCGAAGCCCAGGCCGATCCGGCCTTTCAGGCGCGCCTCAACTCACTGCTGCATGACTATGCGGGACGGCCCACGCCGCTTTACTATGCCGAGCGGCTTACCGCATCGCTGGGCGGCGCAAAGATTTACCTGAAGCGCGAAGACCTGCTCCACACCGGCGCGCACAAGATCAACAACTGCCTCGGCCAGGGACTGCTGGCGCAACGCATGGGCAAGCATCGCATCATCGCCGAAACGGGCGCGGGGCAACATGGGGTGGCCACGGCGACTGTCTGCGCGCTCCTCGGCCTGGAATGCATCATCTACATGGGCGATGAGGATATGCGGCGGCAGGAGCTCAATGTTTACCGCATGCGCCTGCTGGGCGCAGAGGTACGCGGTGTCGGCTCCGGCTCCTGCACCCTCAAAGACGCCATCAATGAGGCGATGCGCGACTGGGTCACCAATGTGCGGACAACTTACTACCTGCTCGGCAGCGCGCTTGGATCGCATCCTTATCCGACGATGGTGCGTGACTTCCAACGCGTGATCGGCAAGGAAGCACGCCAGCAGATTCAGGAAAAGGAAGGACGCCTGCCTTCCGCCGTCATTGCCTGCGTAGGCGGCGGGTCGAACGCTATCGGCGCCTTCTACGAGTTCATCCCGGACACCTCCGTTCGCCTCATCGGAGTTGAAGCCGGAGGCCGCGGCAACCAGATTGGGGAACATGCAGCTCGCTTCAGCGGAGGCATACCGGGCGTTCTGCAGGGAACGTATTCGTATGTGCTTCAGGACGAAGACGGACAGATTGCGCTGACTCACTCGGTTTCTGCCGGCCTCGATTACGCTTCGGTCGGTCCCGAGCATGCTGCACTGCACGACTCCGGACGCGCCGAGTATGTTTCGGCCTCCGATCAAGCAGCTCTCGACGCGACGGTTACGCTCGCCCGCAGCGAAGGAATTCTGCCCGCGCTCGAAAGCGCCCACGCGGTTGCCGAATGTATCCGCATTGCGCCTTCACTTTCGCGGCGTGACATACTGGTAGTCAACCTTTCCGGGCGCGGCGATAAGGACATGGGTATTCTTTCCCGCGAGCTGCATCTGCAGGGCGCGGGAAGCTCGAAGGTATAAGTTCTGAGCAGGTAAATTCAGGGAGTGTAAGTAGTTTCGATGCCGATTCGTTTTGCCAGCAAGCCGGGCCTGGTGGTCTATCTCACTGCTGGCGACCCCGACCTCAATACCACGCGCGATATCGCCATCGCCGCGATCGATGCCGGCGCCGATGTCCTCGAGCTGGGTGTGCCTTTCAGCGATCCGCTCGCCGACGGTCCGGTTATCCAGCGCGCCAGCGAGCGAGCACTGAAGCACGGCACCAAACTGCGGGATGTCCTGGCCTTGGCCGCCGAGCTGCGCAGCGCCCGCCCCGAAGCCGGCATCATCATCTTTTCCTACTTCAACCCCATTCTGCGCTTCGGTCTTGAGCGCTTTTGCGCCGCAGCAGAAGCCGCCGGAGTCGACGGCGTTCTCATCACCGACATGATCGTCGAAGAAGCCGGCGAATATCTTGCGCATCTGCATCAGCATCACCTCGCGCCTGTCTTTCTCGCTGCTCCGACGAGTCCCGACGAACGGCTGAAGCGAATCGCAGCTGTCTCGCAGGGCTTTGTCTATGCCATCTCGCGTACCGGAATCACGGGGACGCAGCAGTCTCTGACCGCGGAAGCCGAGGACCTGGTGACACGCCTGCGCCGCTATACCGATCTACCCATCGCCGTCGGCTTCGGCATCTCGAATGCCGCGCACTTTGCCGCCGTTGGCGAATTCGCCGATGCCGCCGTTATCGGCAGCGCATTGGTTCAGAATATTGAGCAAACCGTCGCAAAATCCGGACCGCAGGAAGCGCCCAGCTCCATTGCGCGATTTATCGAGGGCCTGCGATATACCGAGGGTCTCAGTACCCCGGTGCTGCAGGCCCGCTAAAAGCGCATTCATTCCACGGTTCTATACGGCAACACTCAACGCGGGCGTAGCTTTTGCGCGCCAGACAAGGGGAAGGCATGGACATCTCAGACTGGCGGAGAAAAATCGACGAGCTGGACCTGCAAATTGTAGCGCTGCTGAGCGAACGCGCCGCGGCGGCACAGGCTATAGGCAGGCTCAAGCGCACCACAGACATGCCCGTATACGAACCGAACCGTGAGCGTGTAATTTTCGACAATGTGCGTGCGGCCAACCGGGGCCCGCTCCCGGATATTGAGTTGACTCATGTTTACGAACGCATTATTGACGTGATGCGCGCGCTCCAACGGGACGAGCTGGCTTCTTCTCGAAAGGACCAGTCCGCCACCGGCAGCCGGGAGTAACTGGCGCGAAACGATCGCGCAGGACAGGGAAAGAAAACCATGATTGTCGCAATGCAGGAAAAGGCCAGCGAAGAACAGGTACAAAGCGTCATCGAGCGGATGGTCGAAGTCGGCTTCAACGTTCATCGCACCACCGGAACCATCCAGACAATCCTCGCCGGGGTCGGCACCCCAGGCCAATTCGACCACAAGGATTTCGAGTTGCTGGCCGGAGTGGCCGAAGTTATCCGCATCTCCTCACCCTACAAGCTCGCGGGACGCAGCTTCCGTCCTGAAGGCACGATCGTGCGCTTTCCTAACGGTGTCGAGGTCGGCGGCGAAGAAGTTGTCGTGATGGCCGGCCCGTGTTCGGTCGAAAGCCGCGAGCAGATCTTTACCGTCGCCAACCAGGTCAAGGCCGCGGGCGCGAAATTTCTTCGCGGCGGTGCATTCAAGCCGCGCAGCTCGCCGTACTCCTTCCAGGGCATGGGCCTCGAAGGCCTCAAGCTGCTGCGCGAAGTCGGAGACGCGACCGGCCTGCTCATCATCAGCGAGGTAATGGAGATTTCGCAGATCGAGCTGATGCTGCCGTACGTGGACTGCTACCAGGTGGGCGCGCGCAATATGCAGAACTTCAATCTGCTCCGCGAGCTGGGCCTGGTGCACAAGCCGGTGCTGCTCAAGCGCGGCATCGCCGCAACCATTGAAGAGTTGCTGCTCTCCGCTGAGTACATCCTCTCCGGCGGGAACTATGATGTCATGCTCTGCGAGCGCGGCATCCGCACCTTCGAGACCTACACGCGCAACACCATGGACATCTCGGCGATTCCTGTCGTTAAGAAGCTGTCGCATCTGCCCATGCTTGGCGATCCATCCCACGGCACTGGTCGTCGCGACAAGGTTCCGCCGATGGCGCGGGCAACAGTGGCTGCGGGCGGTGACGGCCTGCTCATCGAGGTCCACCCTAATCCAGACAAGGCCATCTCCGACGGAGCGCAGTCGCTCTTTCCTGAGCAGTTCGCCAAGCTCATGGACGAGTTGCGGATCATCGCTCCAGCGGTGGGCCGGACGATTGCTCAGCCTGTTGCTGTTCCCGTGGGCTAGTCTCTATGCCCATTCAGCGCATCGCCATTCTCGGCACGGGGCTCATTGGAGCCTCGGTCGGTTTGGCGCTGCGTGCGCATGGCTACACCGGCCAGATCGCCGGCTGGGATCCTGATCCGGCAGAACTGGCCATTGCCGGAGAAATCGGCGCAATTGAATCGGCTGCAACTGATCCTGTCGACCTCGCTCGCAAGAGTGATCTGATTCTGTTGAGCGGCCCGGTCTTTACCATTCTCGAATGGCTCGACCGCCTTGCGCCGGTTCTGCAATCCGGTCAGCTCGTTACCGATGTCGGATCCGTCAAAGGCGCAATCTGCAATTGCGCAGAGTCCCGGTATAACCTCGTCCACACTGCCGGTTTTCTCGCCGGACACCCCATGGCCGGCAAAGAAGTCAGCGGAGCTGCCAACGCCGACGCCAACCTCTTCGACGGCGCAGCATGGCTCTTCACCGAGACTGCGGGATCGCGCTCCATGCATCCTGCGTCTCGCGCACTCGCTGATGAGTGGCGCACATGGCCGACAAAATTCAACTGCCGCATTATCGATCTCGACGCCACGCGTCACGATGTCCTCTGCGCCTGGGTCAGCCACCTGCCGCAATATCTTTCTACCGCCCTCACCGCGCTTCTGCAGGATGAATTCGCTGCGAAGGACGAGGTCTTGCCCATCGGCGGCCGCGCGCTGCGCGAGATGACGCGCCTCGGCGCCAGCCCTTACTCAATGTGGCGCGATGTGGCCTTCACCAATACCGAAGCAATTGCCGCCTCACTCCTCGCTCTCGAACAGCGGCTCGCTCACCTGCGCGAAAATCTCAAGACACCTGAGCTGCGCGATGAGTTCGAGCGCGCCAACCAGTTCCGGCTTTCTTTCCCGCCTCCCAAGAAGTAGCCGCCACCTGTACCGCCTGACGAGACCTCTGCTCTCGCGGCCGATGTACGATGTTGACCATGCGTCGTGCTCTCATTTTGTTCGCTCTGTGTGCTTCTTCGCTTCTCCTATTCGCGCAGCAACCAGCAACCCTGCTGGTCGACGTCGATCACCGGCCTGCAACGAGTCTCGACGGACCGTGGCATTACATCGTCGACATGTACCACGCCGGCTGGGGCTCGAATACCTCGAACAGCGATGCGCCCAGCCCGAACGGTTATGCCAAAAACCGTCACTACGTCGTGGGAGGCCCGCTGCTCGAATACGACTTCGCGCAATCCCCTGTGATCAATGTTCCCGGCGATTGGAATACGCAGAAGCCTGACCTTCTCTATTACGAAGGGCTCCTCTGGTACCAGCGTGACTTCGACTACCACCCTAAGCCGCATGCGCGCGTCTTTCTACACATCGGCGCGGCGAATTACGCCGCCCACGTCTTTGTGAATGACGTGCACATCTGCGATCACGAAGGCGGTTTCACGCCCTTTGATTGCGAGATCACCAGCGCGGCAAAGGACGGCAGCAACTTTGTCGTCATTGCGGTTGAAAATCAGCGCGCCCTCGATCGCGTTCCGACCGTGAAGACCGACTGGTGGAACTATGGAGGCATCACACGCGACGTCTCTCTCGTCGAGGTTCCTGAGCGTTTCATCGACGACGAAACGCTCTCTCTTACCAGCTCAGGCAAGATTGAAGGCTATGCTCACGTTGTGGGAGCAGCCGCCGGCACCAAAGTTGCGCTGAACATTCCCGATCTTAATGTCAGTGAGAGCGCCACCACCGATCAGGATGGCCGCGCGGAATTCTCTTTTCAGCCCACCGGACTCGAACTCTGGGCCCCCGGGCATCCGCGCCTTTACAAAGTCGAATTCACTGCGGGAGAGGACCACCTTAGCGACGACATCGGCTTCCGCACCGTAAAAGTTCAAGGCGACGAAATACTGCTCAACGGAAAGTCCATTTATTTACGCGGCGTTAGCATGCACGCTGAAGCACCCTATCGCGGAGGCCGCGCCTGGTCAGAGCAGGATGCGCAAACTCTCCTCGGATGGGCGCAGGAGCTGCACTGCAACTTCGTTCGCTTCGCTCACTATCCGCACGACGAGCGCATGACGCGCCTCGCCGACAAGTTAGGCATTCTTGTCTGGTCAGAGGTTCCGGTCTACTGGTCGATCGACTGGACGAATCCGCGCACCTTGACCGTAGCCGAGCAACAGCTCCACGAGATGATCCGTCGCGACCACGACAAGGCTTCTGTGATTCTCTGGTCGATGTCGAACGAAACTCCGCCCAGCCCTCCGCGCACAGCATTTCTCCAGAAGCTGGTTGCGCAGGCACGCAGTGAAGACTCCACGCGCCTGATCACCTCAGCCTTCGTTACCCATTTCAATGGCAAAACCGCGATTCTGGATGATCCGCTCGGCGCCGACCTCGATGTGCTCGGCCAAAACGAATACATCGGCTGGTACATGGACACGCCGGACAGCGCGCAGCAATACAAATGGGAAAATCCTCTGCACAAGCCGGTCATCATCAGCGAATTCGGCGGCGACGGGAAGGCCGGTCTACACGGACCGGCAACGCAGCGCTTTACCGAGGAGTATCAGGCTGAGATCTTCCAGCAGCAATTCCTCATGTTCCGCAATATGCCATTCGTGCGCGGCATGTCGCCCTGGGTGATGATGGATTTCCGTTCGCCGTCGCGGCTGTTGCCCGGTATTCAGGATGGCTTTAACCGCAAGGGTCTCGTGTCAGATCAGGGAGAGAAGAAGAAAGCCTTCACCGTGCTTCAGGACTATTACGCGAACATGCAGCCCTGACGGCCTGCTCCCGTCGGACTTTAAGCCGGCAACCAAGAATTCAGACGATGCCGTGTCTGGAATCGGGGTTCTGATTGCCACAGTCGTAGATACAAATTACGGGATACTGGAGCGGGTTTCCGATCGGAAAATCCGCTCTACAGAATGTAGCGCGACAGATCCTGATCCTTCACAATCGACGCCACCATCTGGCGCACGTATTCAGGATCGATCACCACGACTCTTTCCTTGCCCGAAGCGGTCTCACGTTCGCTGATCGGCAGAGGGACGGTCGCACCGAAGTCAGTCGCAGCGGCGAGTTGCAGCACATTGCCCTCGCTCTGCGGCTGAGCCTTCATCAGGTCGGGAGCAAGAAAGCTGATCTCGTCGAGCACCCGCTCCATGATGGTATGCAGCCGCCGCGCACCGATGTTCTCCGTGGTCTCGTTTACCCGGAAGGCGAACTGCGCCATCTCTTCGAGCGCCTCGGGTGTGAATTCAAGCTTCAGACCCTCGGTGTCGAGCAGTGCTGTGTACTGCTTGGTCAAAGACGACTTCGGTTCGGTGAGAATGCGGATGAAATCCTCGACGGTCAGCGATTGCAGTTCCACGCGGATGGGAAAGCGTCCCTGCAGCTCAGGGATCAGGTCGCTGGGTTTCGACACGTGAAAGGCGCCGGCAGCGATGAAGAGAATGTAGTCGGTGCGCACCATGCCGTAGCGCGTATTCACGGTTGTGCCTTCGACGATAGGCAGAATGTCGCGCTGGACACCTTCACGGGAGACATCCGGACCGTGGCCACCCTCGCGGCCGGCAATCTTGTCGATCTCGTCGAGGAAAACGATCCCAGCGTTCTCGACACGCTCCACCGCCGTGCGCGTAACCTGATCCATATCGATCAGGCGGCCCTCTTCTTCCTGCACCAGATATTCAAAGGCCTCGGCGACCTTCATTTTTCGTTTCTTGGTGCGCTGGCCAAAGATATTCGGCAGGACATCCTTAAGGTTGATGTCCATCTCCTCGACGCCCTGGTTGGAGATGATCTCGAAGGAGGGGGTATTCCGCTCGCGCACGTCGATCTCGACCATGCGGTCATCCAGCTTGCCTTCGCGGAACTGCTGGCGCAGCTTCTCCCGGGTGCGTTGATGCGATTCGTTGCTCGCCGTTGGAAAAGCCAGCGTGTTGCCGTCGACCACGTGCGGCCCGGAACTGTTCGACGCGGGGGCAGATGCCGCAGGCGCCGGTGTGGGCGGGGGCAGCAGAAGATCGAGCAGACGCTCTTCGGCGTTCAGCTCGGCTTTATCCTCCACCTCTTCAAGTTTCTCCTCGCGCACCATGTCGATAGCGATCTCGACCAGGTCGCGGACCATCGATTCCACGTCGCGTCCGACGTATCCCACTTCGGTGAACTTCGATGCCTCAACCTTCAGAAACGGTGAATTGGTGAGCTTGGCCAGCCGTCGCGCGATCTCCGTTTTACCAACACCCGTCGGGCCGATCATGATGATGTTCTTGGGCATGATCTCGTCGGCAATGTCGGGAGGCAATTTCTGCCGCCGCATCCGATTGCGCAGCGCAATCGCCACGGCGCGCTTGGCAGCCTTTTGTCCAACGACGTACTTGTCGAGTTCGGAGACAATTTCGCGCGGAGTCAGATCTTCGAGCGCCAGCTCCTGATCTTCAGCGGTTCCGGGTAAATAAATAGCCATGATGCCTGCTCCTTCTGGGCGGGCGTAAAAGCCGCAACGCTAGGCGTGCAGCTCCTCAATCGTGATCTTGTCGTTGGTATAAATGCAGATCTGGCCGGCAATGCGCAGCGATTTCTCGGAGACATCCCTGGCCGACAATTCCGTGTTTTCCATCAAAGCCCGCGCCGCGGCAAGAGCATAGGAGCCGCCGCTGCCGATGGCCGCGATGCCTTCATCCGGTTCAATCACATCGCCCGAACCGCTGAGCAGAAATGTCTGCTGGAGATCGGCAACAACCAACAGCGCCTCCAGGCTGCGCAGCATCTTGTCGGTGCGCCAGTCCTTGGCCAACTCAACTGCGGAGCGCCCGAGGTTGCCCGCATACTGCTCCAGCTTGCCTTCGAAGCGGCTGAAAAGCGAGAAGGCATCGGCCGTTGAACCGGCAAAACCGGCGAGAATCTTGTCCTGATAGAGGCGGCGAATCTTGCGTGCCGAGTGCTTGATCACCGATTCTCCCAGCGTAACCTGACCATCCGCAGCCATAACGACGCTGCCGTTGCGCCGCACGCACAATACGGTTGTTGACCGGATGCGCCGGGAGCCAGCGGTCGACTGCAATTCAGGGGAAGAAGGGCTACAGGAGGGGGTAGCCAGCAAAGGCTTTCGATTCGACATGCTTACAGTTCAGTATATCCCAGCACCGCCAGCAACAACGGTCCGATGCTGTATCCTCCAGAGCCTGTTATGCGGCATTTAGACGTGCGCCTGTTTGGCGGCGAAATCGCCTATCACCGGCAGCTTGTAATACTCACCCTTGCTGGCCTTGAGGATGGCGAGAAGCCAGGCAACAAAGATCAGAACGGCAATCACCAGGTGGACCAGCGAAAACAGCATCCACACTCCTGGAATGAAATGCATGGCCATCTGCACAATCTCAACGCCCACTTGCACAATGATCGCGGTCACGCACAGCGCGATCGACTGGATCGAGTGGAAGCGAACCAGCGGCATTCGGTTGTAGGGCTCCAGGATGAGGAAGATAATCGCCGGAATGATGGTGATATAGGAGATGGCCGCGGCAGCATTTTCAGAGATACCGGTGCTGGCAGCTATCGGCGGGGCGGCAACCCCTCCGCCGGCCGGTGCGGCAGCTAACGGCGTTCCACACATGGGACAAAAGGTGGCCTGAGATGCAACTTCGTTATGGCACGAAGGGCATTGCATGAGTTCCTCCTGAGGGGTGGTGGGTTTCAGAGGAATCAACGGGAGCGCCATCCCCGGAACGCCCACCAGCATACGCCTGCCCTGCTTCGGTTGCCGAAAAAATTCATACCAGGGGCATGCGGCACGGACTGCAGGTTTCTCCTATACTTCGGGAGCCCTGGCCACTACGGGTGTCGAAAGCGAGAAACGATCTTGACATCAGAGCCACCCGGTCTAGGGTATTCTGCTGGTATCGATCGCGAAGCGAATCGAGACGGAACCCTCGATGAACAGCCTGTCACTGCGCGACCCTGAAGTGCTTGGAACGCTGGCCATCCTCTGTGTCTGTGCGGGAGGCGTCGTCACTTACTTCGCGCTTCGCAAGCGTCCCAGCGAGGAGGAATTAGAGCGGCTGCGGCGTCAGATGCTGGTTCAATCCGGACGCATCATCGACGGCACGGTTATCGATATCTCCGATCTGGGGCCGAACGAGAGCGGCCGTCCTGAGGGCATGCGGCTGATTCTGTACAAGTACGAGATCGCGGGCGTCGCCTATGAGTGCTCGCAGGACGTTACCTTGCTGCAGGATCACGTCAATATTTATGACTGCCGTCTGAGCTTTCCCTGCTCCGTTCGCTACGATCCGCACAAGCCGGTAAACAGCATTATCGTCGCCGAGAACTGGAGCGGCCTGCGCGATACAGCAAACTCCGTACCCCTTCGCCGTGTGCCCCGCACCCCACGCAATCCCGATCCCGTAACCCGCAATTGAAGCTTGCCCGACACCCCACTACACTAAAGACATGCACGTCCACGCGCCGCCGACCGGCAAGATGCAGAGCGTTCTACGGCTCTCGCTGCTGGCTACGATCGGTTACGTGCTCCTCACCCTGTTCGCGGGCCTGCGGGCGCACTCCCTGGCGCTCATCTCCGAGGCCGGCCACAACGCGTCCGATGCGCTGGCACTGCTGCTTTCCTTTGTCGCGGTTCATTTCCAGACGCGGCCGGCGACCGACCGGAAGACCTTCGGATATCAGCGAGCGGGAGTGCTGGCGGCCTTCTTTAATGCAGTTACGCTGATTGTCATCAGCGGCTGGATTGCCATTGAGGCGATACACCGGCTGACCGAACCGGTCCAGGTACAGCCGCGCGTGATGATGCTGGTCGCCGCGGCCGGCGTCATTATGAACGGCGTTATCGCCGCGATGCTATGGCGCGTGAATTCAGACGTCAACATTCGCAGCGTCTTTGTCCACATGCTCGGTGACACGCTCTCCACTGCCGCGGTGATCGTGGGCGGCGCCGCGATACTGTTCACCGGCAGTCACTGGATCGATCCCGCGCTCTCGCTGGGCATCGCCGCGCTCATCCTCTGGTCGTCCTATTCCATCGTCAAGGAAACGGTCAATATTCTGCTTGAAGGCACGCCGCGAGGGGTTTCACTGACGGAGATCCGCTCGACCCTGGAAAAAATCGAGGGTGTGGAAGACGTGCACGATCTGCACGTCTGGAGCCTGGGTTCGCAAACCCATGCGCTCGCCAGTCACGTGACCATCGCCGATATTCCTCCGTCGGAGAGCGCCCGCATTCTTGAGCAAATCAATTTCCGGCTGAGAGATAACTTCCACATCCACCACACGACCATTCAGTTCGAGCACGTCGAGTGCCCGGTGGCCCACGGCTGCGTCATGGCGGTCGAAGAGGTCAGCTCGCACGGACATCACCATCATGACCATGCGCACTGAGGCGGCTGAGAAGCAGCAAAAAAGCGGTTAGCTGAGAAACGGCCAGCTAAAAGCCGGATAGCTAAAGATGCGGTCAGCGGAAATTGGCACACTTTTGCTCGCTCCACGCTTCTTGCTGACCGTTTTATAGCTAACCGCTTTTTAGCTGGCCGTTTCTCAGCTAGCCGCCTTTTAGCTTTCGACCGGCTTATCCGGCTGCGTGTTGTAAATCTCTTCCACCCGCGCCAGGGTGTCGATCTCGCTTACCGGCTTGTCCTTTCGGATTCTTACAATCCGCGGAAAGCGTAGCGCGAACCCGCTATCGTGGCGCTCCGAGCGCATCACGTTGTTGAAGGCAACTTCGAGAACCAGTAGCGGTTCGACCGTTCGATAACCGCCGAAGTCTTCCAGCGTGTGCTCCAGAAAAAAGCTGGTCAGCTCGTCGATCTCGGCGTCGGTCAATCCCGAATATGCCTTGCCGACATTTTTCAGCTCATCGCCATCGCGAACAGCGAAGGTGTAGTCGCTCAAGACGCCGACACGCCGGCCGTGACCAAACTCCGCCACCGTCACCACGACATCCAGCGTCGCCAATTCGCGTTTCAGCTTCAGCCAGGCCAGGCCCCGCCGTCCCGGCTGATAGGCGCTGTGCAGCGCCTTAAGCATCACGCCTTCGTTGCCGCGGGAGCGCGCCTCCATGTACGCGACGTCGAGTTGTTCCGCATTCCGCAGGCGCCACGCAGGCGCCAGAATGAGCCGCGAAAATTCTCTCGGCACGTCGTCCGGATCGTGGAAGAGGAGCGCCTGTCCGCGTGCCTCGAGTTTTCCGGTCCGGTCAGCGTATTTCGTGACCAGCGCTTCAAGCCTTTCTCGGCGTTCGATCAGCGGCCGCTCCAGCAGCAACTTCTCTGCGAAATACAAAAGATCGAAGGCAATGAACACCACCGGCATTCGCTCGCGCATCTCGCGCGTCACGTTCTTGCGTCCCAGCCGTTGCTGGAGCGCCGAAAAGGGCAGAGCCCGCCCATCTTTCCCATTCCATGCCAGAATCTCGCCATCCAGAATCATCGGCTGATCGATTCCCGCGAAAGCTTCAATCAATTCCGGAAAGCTGGCGCTCAAGTCGTCACGGTTGCGCGAGAATAACCTGACCCGGCCCGCCTCGCCCGGGTCGCCGCAGTGCAATTGCGCCCGGATGCCGTCGTACTTGTCCTCAAGTTGCGCCTCGCGTAACGCAATCTCCGGTGCTTTCGGAATCAGCTCGGCAATTTGCTCGATCGACGGCTCGCTATTCGGCGTGTCATTGGGCGCGGCTGGGGGCGCGGCTGCCTCCTCCGCCAGCACCTCCAGCGCAAAGCGCTTCACTGCCTCATCGACGCTGTCCACGGGGCTCGCCAGCATAAAGCCCAGCGGATGAAAGAGCTTCATCCGTGCTTGCTCAAGTGGCTTCGATGCCGCCATGGCAACCGCCTCAGGCAGGCTGCCGTTCAGCATCACTGCCCGTCGTACGGCGGATGTCTCGACCTCGTAGGCCGCGGCGACAGCCTCTTCGACCAGGCTCTG
>Ga0207047_1139_pt1 | contig 16987 bp, 17 predicted proteins | sample Alteio_BWMinCont_67_FD_153302 | JGI IMG/M metagenome (GOLD analysis project Ga0207047, IMG submission 153302) | Enriched cells from forest soil in Barre Woods Harvard Forest LTER site, Petersham, Massachusetts, United States -... | ecosystem: Environmental > Terrestrial > Soil > Temperate forest >...
CCTGGATATGCCAACTGGGCGCCGAAGGCATTGGGGGCGGCGTTCGCCATGGACGCCCATGAGAACGAGCCGAAAAGCCTCCGATCCCTGCCGCCACTGATATGGCGCGCCAGCCATATGACAGCCGTTCCAGTGTCAGCGAAAAACAGCGCGTCATCAGAAGCCAGATCGCTGAGTGCCTTGGCCAGGAATTCCGGACGTATGGGCTTGATGTCGGGACCTTTATCAACGTAGTGCTGCAACAGATCGTGGAAAGAGTTTGTTTCCGCGATATGCTTCTCGAGGAAGTGACTTTCGGTTTTCTCCCGCACGCGCTCAAGCAGCACATTTAGAGTGCTCTTGATGTCGCCGACGAGGCCGAGATCGACAGCAGTGCGTCGCCCGATATGCTTCGGGTTCTTGTCGATCTGGACTTTTTTAACTTTGTCGCCGGGAAGAAACTCTGAGAATGGAAAGTCTGTGCCGAGCATTAGCAGGAGCTCGGCCTCATGGATTGCGCCATAAGCTCCGCCATAACCGATCAAACCTGTCATGCCAACTGCGTTAGGATTGTCGTGCTCCAGCCACTGCTTGCCGCGGAACGCATACCCGACTGGCGCTTTTAATCTTTCTGCAAGTTCAATTACCTCGTTACGTGCGTACCTACACCCATCGCCCCCGAAGATCGCTACCGTTTTTGCATCATCAATCATCTTCACAAGTCGGTCCAGATCCGGAGCGGCGGGGCGCAACAGTGGAGTGGCCGGAATCGTTATCTGGGTCGAGTCGACTTCCACATCCATGGAAGCGACGTTGCCGGGGAGAGATATCACAGTGGGGCCTTTCTCCAGGACAGCGGTCAGAATTGCGGTATTAAATACGGAACGAGCCTGCTCGGGATTGACGACCCGCGCGGTATAGAGAGAGGCCGTATCGAAGAATTTGTACGGATTGAGTTCCTCGAGTGTGAACGTGTCCAGGATGCTCGTTTCGACGTCGCCTGCAATTGCGATAATCGGCGCGCCTTCCTTGCGAGCATCCATCAATCCATTGAACAGATGAACGACGCCAGGACCTGCAGTTCCGCAGACTGCCACTGGATTGCCTGTCAAGTAAGCTTCGGCGACAGCGGCAAAACCTCCATATTCTTCGTGACGGACTTGGATGAACTCGATGCTGCCGTTTCGGCGAAGGGCATCGATAACAGGATTGAGAGCATCCCCGACAATGCCATAACAGCGTTTGACTTCTGCATTCGCAAGCATCTCCCACAAGAGATCTGCAACCTTTCTCGACATAACAAAAATCTCCTTTTCCGCTAAATCCCCGCTTGGCTGCGTGTCGGGAGATAAATCCGCACCGATTCGAGGTGCCTGACTACACGAAGGCGCTGAGCCCAGTAATCGTTTTGCCGAGAATCAGGTTTTGCATCTGGAAGGTGCCCTCATAGGAGTAGAGGGCTTCCGCATCCACGAAGAACCGCCCGACGTTATACTCAGCGGCGATGCCGTTGCCGCCGAGCAGTTCGCGCGCCCACGCGACCGTCTCGCGGCACTTGGCTGTGGTGAAGGCCTTGGCAAGCGATGCATGTGCGTCCTTCATCTTGCCTTCGGCCTGCAACTGGGACATGCGCACCAAGAGGCACTGCGAAGCGGTGATGTTGGCGAGCATCTTGGCCAGGAGGTCTTGCACCATCTGGAATGACCCGATGGGCTTGCCGAACTGCAAACGCTCCTGGCAGTACTTGACCGCATTTTCGTAAGCGCCCATGGCGCATCCCGTTGCCTCCCAGCCGACCATGAATCGCGTCATTTTCAGGACGCGGGCCGTGTCGCGGAACGATTGATCGGCTTGCAGGCGGTTTTCCTCCGGAACGCGGCAGTTCTCCATCGTGATCAAGCCGTTCTGCACGACCTTGAGGGCGATCTTGTTCTGGATTTTTTCGACCTTGAAGCCGGGTGTGGTCTTGTTCTCGACGATAAACGACTTGACCTGATTGTCGGCGAGATCACGCGCCCAGATGATCGAGATGTCGCACCACGGGGAATTGCCGATCCATTTCTTTTGGCCATTGAGGATCCATGTGTCCCCGTCACGCTTGGCCGTGGTCGTGAGTCCGCCAGAGGTTCCTGAGCCGACGAGCGGCTCGGTCAAGCCGAAGCAGCCAATTTTTTCCCAGCGGGCCATCGGCGGGAGCCATTTTTTCTTTTGTTCCTCTGACCCGCCCATGTAGATGGACCCCATCGCCAGGCCGTTGTGCACACCGAAGAAAGTGGCGATTGAGGAATCGATGCGCGCCATCTCCATAGCTATCAAGCCAAATAGCTGCGCACTTCCGCCTCGACAGCCATAGCCGTTCATGGCAACGCCGCCGATATTGAGTTCCTTAATCGCGGGCAACAACTCAAATGGGAAGGAGTCCTCGATCCAATACTTCGTGATGATGGGTGCGACCTTTGTCTCCATGAAGGTTCGCACCTGTTTCAGCACTGCCAGCTCATCGGCGGGCAAAGTTTCGACGAGTTCGTAGAAGTCGCTGTTCGGCGCCGGAAGTGTAGTTGGCTTTTTGATCTCTTTTGTTGGGCTCGCCATTCGCGAAAGCTCCTGTGGGTCAATATTCACGTCTGAACTGCTCGTGACACCGTATTAAGGGCATTTTCGCAACCAAACCCGGCCGCATTTAGCATGCTGAAAACTATTGCCTTACTGGCTAAGAGGGAGACAGGCTTAAAAAAAGGCGTCAACATATTCACAAGTGCTCAGTTGTTGACAGTGCTCAGCAACCTACTGCTGAATTCCTCGAAGGTTCACCAACGAAACGTGGATTTTGCTTTCTGGGCTGAATCATAGGCCGCGTTCTTTGAACATTCACGGACCGAGGTTAGGCTCGAGAGGAGGGACTGCTGGGTAGAAGGCTACAATGCCCGCAATAGGTGGCCTAGCTTGTTTCGCTTTGTGGTCAAATAGCGCAGACTCGAAGGTGACGCGGGTACCTCGAGGGGCAACCACTCCGTTACGGAAAGACCATATCCTTCGATAGCGACCAGTTTCCTGGGATTATTGCTCAGAAGCCGCATTGAAACGATTCCGAGATCTCGCAACATCTGGACGCCAACGCCATAATCTCGCTGATCCGCTTCAAACCCAAGGCGCTCATTGGCTTCCACAGTGTCAAGCCCTTCATCTTGCAGCGCGTACGCGCGAATCTTGTTCGCCAAACCGATCCCCCGACCTTCCTGGTTGAGGTAAAGCAACACGCCTCGTCCTTCCGCAGCTATCCGGCGAAACGCGCTGTCAAGCTGGCCGCCGCAGTCGCATCGCACCGAATGCAGGGCGTCGCCAGTAAGGCACTGTGAATGCACGCGAACGAGTACATCCTGTCCATTTCCGATGTCGCCATACACAAGAGCAATGTGAACCTGCTTGTCGATCTGATTTTCGAAGGCGTGCACATTAAACTCGCCATACTGGGTTGGCAGCTTCGCAGACGCCACCCTCTCTACGATAGAGTCGGTGCGCATGCGGTAGGCAATCAAATCTGCCACTGTGATCAGCGGCATATTGTGGCGGCGGGCGAAACGACGGAGTTCAGGCACTCGCGCCATCGTGCCGTCCTCATTCATGATTTCACAGATGACTCCAGCTGGACGCAAACCGGCCATGCGCGCAAGGTCCACAGCCGCCTCGGTTTGTCCAGCTCGTGCCAACACTCCGGCGCTGCGTGCCCGCAATGGGAACACGTGGCCCGGACGAATCAGATCCGAAGCCTTTGTGGCTGGATCAATCGCCGCAAGCACGGTCGCAGCTCGATCAGCAGCCGAAATACCAGTGGTCGTGCCTGCTTTCGCCTCGATGCTTACACAAAACGCAGTCTCGAACCGGGAGCTATTCTCCGAAACCATGAGAGGAATCCGCAGCTCATCGAGCCGCTCCGGTGTCATCGCAAGGCAGACCAGCCCACGGCCATACCGCGCCATGAAGTTGATCGCTTCGGGCGTAACCTTTTCAGCGCCGATGGTCAGATCACCTTCATTTTCGCGGTCTTTATCGTCGACAACGATCACCATTTTGCCGGCGCGTATCGCCGCAATCGCTTTCTCGATGCGGGCGAACGGACACCGGCGATCGACGGAAGCGTTAACGATCTGAAGGTGATGGGTCATATATGGCTTCTCTCTAGGTGCACTCGGGCTGTGCATCTCCTTGTCTTGGGGTTATTGAGGGGCGAGTCCCATGGCCTGGATGAGTTCGTCGTGCGCCTGAACATACTGAAGCTGCGACTGGAGAAACAGCGTCTGAGCGTCGAGCACTTGAGCGATTGCAGTGTTAGCTTGTGACAGTAGCGCTTCGCCTTTCGAAAGCTGCTGCGCAGTTACGCGGCTGGATTCGGTTCGCAGAGCCAATACCTGTTGCGAAACGTTTACCATTTCTTTCGTACGATCGAGCCTGTTCAAGGACGCCTCGACTCGGACTTCCACATCATCAGTGATGCGTGCAAGATTTTCTTTGGCTTCGGCGAGCTTCGAGTTGCTCTCTCTCATCGCCGCGCGCTTTTTGCCTCCATCGAAGAGTTCATAAGTCAGTTCAGCTCCAAAGCTCCCGAAGTTGCGGGCGAGAAATGGGACGTTGCTCTGATAGCTATATCGCGCGAAAGCAGAGATGTCCGGGAAATAGTCTGCCTTTGCAAGGCGCACGCCAGCGGAAGCTTTTTCTACTTCAGCGCGGGCCGCGACAATTTCGGGATGCGAGGCCAAAGCGATTTTGACGCATTCCTCCCTCTGGCACCTTTCCTGAACCGCTGGAACAGTTGAATCGAGCGCAAGCTGGGTCGTAACTGCCAACCCCATTGCGTCATCGAGTTGCATAGTCAGGTCGGAAATCTGCAACTGGGTAGTAAGTAAATCCTGCTTGGCTTGGAGTAATTGGGCTCGGCTCTCGATCAGTTCTTCGTTCAGCGTGCTGCCATACTTCACCTGCTGAACGCGCTCGCCTTCGAGGTCTTCATCCGCCCGGATTTTGGCTTCAATTGCGCCGCGGCGCAATTGAGAGATCAGTAGCTGGTAGTAGATCTGATGTACTTTCAATGCAACTTCATTCTGTGTTTCCTGAGCATCGGCGACTGAAGCCGTCAGGTCCGCCTGCGCAGCCTCGTTTTGCGGCTTAATCCTGGTGAATAGCTGGGATAGTGGCTGAACAAGCGTGGTTCCGCTCGTCACATATGTCTGCCCGCCTTGGCTGATCAAATCCGATTTCTCCGGGACCGGTGTGCCTGCAATTGTTCCAAAGCTCCCGGCGCCAATTTCAAGGAACTCTCTGTCAGTAACTCTAAGAATTCGGCTTTCATTTCGGATCGACGGGAAGTAGGCGCTTCTGGCAATATCCTTCGCATCCTGTTGTTCCGCAACTTTGAAACGGGCGATGCGTACGATGTGATTCTGTTTCAGCGCCAGTTGAACCGCTTCCTCCAAACCTATGTGGCGGAGTGAGGGCACCTGCGCGTGCGCCTCGACCAGAGTTAGCGTCAGGAACGTTGACACGAAAACCGCTCCTAATCTCGCATTTATCCTCATCATTTTGTCGCCCCAAGTAACGATGACTGTTCCTGAATCCCACTCAGATCGCCATAGTTCAGAGGTAACCGCTCGAGTAGTGCAATGAGTACGAGGGCCAGCACGCATGCCCAAGCCACCAAATGGAAACCATCGATAAATGTCAGTGTGTAGGCCTGAAGGCGGAGTCGTTCGGATAACAGTGAAACGGCACGGCCCGTTGCTGCCGCCGCTCCGGAAGATTTCGCAAACATACCTGCTGTCAGCATCCGGATGTTGCCGTCCGTAATCCAGTTTCCCGCCTGAACGTGCAGACCCAGCAAGTTTGAGTGCAGCTTCTCGCGCTGCGCGATGAAATCCCCCATGAATGCCACGCCGAGTTGTCCGCCGAACAATCTCACGATGTGAAAGAATGCTGAGAATGTCAGGATCCACTGGGGTTTTGACAAGCCTCCGGAGAAGATCCCTTGCAGGACGATAGTTGAGACGATGCCGACAAACGCGAAAGACTGCCCGACGCCCATGAGTAGTTCAGTGCGATAAAAGTTGGAGGCTGACCATGCACTGCTGATCTCGGCATTCAGACAGGCCGCAAATGCCATGCAAGAGAAGCCTGTAGCCAGCACCAAGCGCGGATCGGCTTTCCACAGCAGCACAAAGGCGGCTACGATGGCGATGAGCAGTTGCGGGGCTGCTGTCCAAATTACCGCGGGTCCGATCTGATCGGCCTCGAACCCGTGAATCCCCAGCGACTGGGGAACAAGAATGATCGTCGCCAGCAGACAGAACCGAAACAAGATTAGGCCAGCTCCCAGCAGCAAGGTATTCCGCTTGCGGAGGTACGGTAGATCAACCAGAGGGTTGGGGCCGCGCAAACGCCGCACCGCTGACGCCATTAGCAAAAACGAACCGCACAGGAACAACGCTGTGAACAATCCCGAACGCCACCAGTCGAGCCTTTCTCCCTGGTCGAGCGCCGCAAAGAGCATGGCAAAACCTGCGCTGGCGTAAAGAAATCCTGCAAAACTAGGTCCAGGCCCGGACTTTCTGTTGGAGGTCGACGCTGGTATCCCGTAGTAAATGCACAGCATCATGAGCGGCGTGATCAATGCGGAATTCCAGAACATCCATTGCCAGGAAAGATGGTCCCTATACCAGCCGTAGAGCGTTGGAGCAATGTTAACGGCTCCATCGACGAAGGTTGCGTAGAGCGCCAAGGTGAACGGAAGAAACCGAAGTGGAATATTCCTCAACGCGAAGGTAAGCGTTAGGGGATAAAACGTGCCCGAACTGATCCCCGCGAGCACAAGCGCAACGATCAGCAAGCCGTAACTGTGGATGAATGGAAGGAAAGCAGATATTAATGTGAACGCCGACGCAGCAAAGAGCAAAATTCGCCGCGGTCCCATCAAGGCGCCCAGATACACTGTGAAGGGTCCGATGAACATCAGCGCCACATTGAATGCGCTGCCAATCCAGGCGCCGTCGTCGTAGCTGATTCCAAGGTGACCCTTGAGGTCGTCGAGACCCAGAGTCAGCATCCGTCCCGCCAAGGTGACGATTGCCGCGCCCATGATGACCCCTAAAATCCCAAGTAGAGGACTCTTCGAAAGATCCTGAGGCACCGCCGTAGCCACCCCTCGCGCTAGTTGCTCTGGCGTGGGTTGCGGCAGTGCTGTAGCGGATGCGGCCATTGTGCCCAAATCAGCGCCCTGCTCGGACTGTGGCGATAACAGACAATCCCGGGCGCAACACAGCCGCAACGCTGTCATTCTCGAGTGCGATCTTTACGGGAATTCTCTGCACAACTTTTGTGAAATTGCCGGTCGCATTATCGGGTGGCAATAGTGCGAATTGGGAGCCACTGGCGGGCGCAATCTCAATGACCCGGCCCTCGAAGATTTTCCCTGGGTACTCGTCGATGCGAATTTCCGTAGGGTCTCCCACCTTCATGTTGGTGAGCTGCGTTTCCCGATAATTCGCCACCACCCATTTAATCCGGCTGACGAAGGGGATCACTTGCGTTCCTGGCGACACCAACTGTCCCGGCCGAACCTGTCTTTCGCCGACGGTGCCGTCAACCGGCGCCTCGATCCGCGTGTACCCAAGATTCACTTTTGCGACCACGAGCGACGCTTCTTTAGCATGCAGGTCCGCGATGAGTTGCGCCTCCTCAGACTCCAATACCTGCTTGCTTCGGCGCTCGGCTTCAACTGCCAGTTCGTTGCTCCGCAACAACGTTTTCGCTTGTGCTAAATCTGCTTCCCGGCTTGCGAACTGAGAACTAAATCGTTGCTCATCGGCGACCGCTTGCTCTACTTTCTGCTGCGTGGTCGAGCCCGTCTGGAGGAGTGCTTCTTGCCGCTGGCGTTCCAATTTCGTGCGCACAACATCCGCTTGCACCGCTTCTTTACCGGCCTGGGCTGCTGCAATTTCGGCGTTTGCCTGATCGATTCCAGCGAGCGCCCGTTCAATTTGTGTGTCCTCAAGTTCTTGCTGGCGCCGGTTGTTCTCGATGGCAGCTTTCGCGGATTCAACTGCGGCGTTCGCTTGAGCGACCTGAGCCCGGTAGTCGTCATCCTCAAGCTGGACGAGGAGATCTCCCTTGTTTACCGGCTGGAAGTCGGAAACCACAACTTCCTTAACGACACCGTTGACCTTTGTGCTGAGCGGAGTGATATCTCCGCGGACGTAAGCATCGTCCGTTACCTGTTCAATCCGCCCTCCCTCCCAGGAATTCCAGTTCCATGTAACTGTGAGCACAACTGCAGCAGCGAGCAGCACAACCATCACGGGTGTCGCGTATTTGCGCAAATTCGCCTTGAGGCGGGCTGCGGCATGCTCTGACTTTGGCTCGAGTGTTTGCGCCGGAGCCGGCGCGTCCGCTGTGGGCATCGTCAAATACCTCGGTGCGTTTACTGGCAGCGTCCGTTGAGAGCACTTCCAGTTCCGAGCCGGCCCCTCCTCGATCCTGCTGAAAAAAGGCCTGGTTAGCGCCGTAACAAACCCGCAGCCTCGTCCGTTAACGCTAGCATTTACCCATTTGCGAAGATGCTGACAGGGACCGGGCGAGTTGAGACTCGAGGAGGGATGGGAAAACGTCCAAACGAAAAGGAATACAATGACGCTATGGCTGGCAGTGGATATGACGCCGTTCGATCAGCTCAAACTCCAGCTCCTCAGCGACTAGACTCCCGGCTGATTCAGGCAGGGCGGAACCTAGTCGAGCGATGAGGCGAGCCATACAGCAACGAACGCAGGACCTTTTCTCGTGCGTTTCCGCGTACTCTCAAAAATCTTGCGACGCTTTGGATCTCGCTTTCTTACCTCGATTGATCTTGCGCTTTTGCCGACTCTCCTATCTTGCTAAACGGGTGTGTCGGCCTCTGGGAAGATCTTCCCTTATTTTCAAAGAACGGTTCCGTGGCTTCTTCCATGCCCTGCATCACCTTCGATTTGATCTTAAATACCGGAGGAATAGGAGCGGTACGAGCGACGTAGATAGGTTTCCTCTGAGACTCATAATACGTGCGCGATAAGATCTCGGACACCAGTCCTAGGCACAAGATTTGAACTCCCGCCAGAGTCAAAGCGATGGCTACAAGGCTCAGTGCGGCGTTAGAAGCTAACATCTCTGAGTGGGCGACCAATTTTTGAAAGAGCAACAAGAGACCACTTAAGATACCTGCTCCAGCTGCGAAAAGCCCAAAGAACCCGAAAAAATGGAGGGGCCTGGTCGAATACTCCGACAAAAACTTGGTGCTTAATAAAGCGAGAAAAACTCGAAATGTCCTGGAGATCCCGTACTTTGATTTCCCGTGCTGGCGTGATGGGTTGGAAATCGGGATCTCTGCGATGCGCGCACCATCTGGCGACACGCTCTTGCGGCCGACTGGTCCGTATTCTTTGGTAAGTTCGCCCGAACACAACCACGGCCCGACGGAATGCCTAACCTCTCTGATGGGTACTTGCTCCTGTATCCACACATTGTCAATCGAATAGCAATTGTTAGGTCTACCATCAGCTCCCAAATCGTGTCAGTGAATTCGACCAAGGCCGAAGTTCTTGGCATACCTTTTCTAGTCAACTAATTACACCCTCATTGCGCGCGGTTGCTAAATAGGAATCAGGATTGCACTACTAAACAATGAGATATTTCATGGCTGAAACCCGCAGTTTCGTCTCCGGTCTTAAGGCGATCACGCCGATCAGGCGGTCGAAGAATTGGCCTCTGCGACGAACCAAGAAAACTGTTAGCTCATGTTTGCTCGTTAAGGTCGTAGGATGCGCAACAGGTAGATCTCGAGATGCTCGTCTGCAGATCAGCGCGCCTCCTGGCGATGATAATTCGTGGACCGTACTGTCCACGCGACTCCTACGGAGTCCGGGATTCGACCACAGAGGATGGGCAAGATCGCCCTGGTATCCCAGATTGGCGAAGTTTCGCCACTTTCTTTTCCTCTAACGACGTATTTTCAGAGGTTAGGCTTGGAACGGCGATTTGCATCCCGTTAGCACCTGGGAAATCGTATAGCTTTGGTTGATTTCGCTCATGAGTAACAGCGACGGAACTAGCGATCATGGTCGGTACATTTACTGACGCTGGGAGAGAGCTATGTGGATGAGAACGTGCCCGATATGGAGGGCAATCCTGAAAAAACTTCGGTTGTCCGAATCCTCTCGTTGCGGATGCGGGTGGGAATGGCGAGCTAGTTAGACCACCAGTGCGTACGGCCTCGGGGAGGTCGGCGACCCGAGAACGAGATCATCAATGAAAATTGCGAGACACGGGCCGGCGGAAGGCTCCCTGCAGATTGTGAGACCTAGCCGCAAAATTGCGCACTTTGCTTGGTTCACTGTTTCCTTCAACATCGCTGTGATTCTTTGGGGGGCATATGTGCGTACCACTGGCGCCGGGGCAGGCTGCGGTGGCCATTGGCCTCTCTGTAACGGCAACGTCATCCCGGAAATGGCGCAACCGCAAACGGTGGTCGAATTTGTCCATCGCATCACGAGCGGCTCGGCGCTTTTAATGATCGCTTTGTTGATGATTTGGTGCTGGCGCAAGGGAACGAAGCGTGATTGGACTCGGTACTCGTCAATCTGCACGTTCATTCTTCTAATGAACGAGGCGTTGCTGGGCGCCTTGCTCGTCGTGACAGGTCACGTTGGCTTCGACCAATCGGCGAGTCGAGCTCTCTTTCTCTGCTTGCATTTTGCCAACACCCTTCTTCTGCTTGCCTCACTCTCGCTGACGGCGAGGTGGCTTTCGAGGGGGGATAGTTACTTTGCGGTAAGAAGGGAACCCCGCGATTGGATCGCCATCGGACTCGGCCTCGCTTCGGTTCTGACCGTAGGAGTCACCGGATCGCTGGCCGCCCTAGGAGACACAATCTTTCCAATTCAGTCTCTCCAGCTTTCGTTGATTCAAGACTTCTCACGAAGCAGCGAGGTCCTGTTGCGCTTGCGAATTCTTCATCCGGTGTCCGCGGTGCTAGGATCGATTTATGTTTTGTGGATAATTCTGAGGATCTCACGGATGCAAGGCCGCCCGCTCCGCACCCTCGCACTTCTTGGCGCTCTCCTGCCAGTTCAGGTTGCCTTAGGTGTTTCGAACGTGCTCTTGTTGGCTCCTATATGGCTACAGATAACGCACTTATTTGTTGCCGATTTGTTGTGGATCTCGCTCGTGTTTGCATCGGCTGACCTGTTGCTCGAAAAGCCGATCCCTGCGGAAGTTACCGTTCGGCATAGAACAGCGGTTGGCTTACTGAGTCGGGTCCACGCTGATAAACCAGTCTGACAAAGCAGGCCTGGTAACCTCCTGTCCTCTTCGCGTGCCAGTCAAGAGTCAGTTTGAGTTCCAAAAATGGCAGGCAGACCCCCAATTGTGCTAGACCTGTCACGCCTGATCCCTGTCACGCCTTTTTCTCCGACTACCGCCTCTTAGGCCCGGCGAGTCGGGCCTGAGTACCTCAATCTCTTTGCAGTGAAAATCCTGGACTGATTCCGCCCTGGATTGTTCGCGCTCGGCTGCAGGTGTTAGGCAATTGGCAAACGTCAGCCTGCCACCAAATCTGATTTTCCTCAATGCCTCCGCACAATTGCTCCATCGCTCTTATCTCCTTGCCCTCAGTAAGTTGCGGCCCAATTTATTCCGCTTCCGCTCGGCCTTGCAATTGCCTTGATTTACCTCAGCAGGAGGCACCGTGAAAGCAAAGGTGCGGGCAGCTCTCTTCGCGATTTCATTTTTCATCACGGTTGTGATGCTTTCAGTCGGCTTTGCTCAGCAGCAAGCTGCACCGACCAAAGCTGTTCAGCTCGTCGGATTGATGGGCGTGCCAAACAACACCGCAGGAAATCTGAAAATCGACAAGGGAAAGCTTTGGTTTAACTATTCGGCGAGTAGCGCTGATCTAGCCGCGACTTCCATCCAGGATGTTGTCACCGGAAACGACAGTCAACGTGTAATTCGGGGAACCCTCGGCACCCTGTCTCAGTTTGCTCCCTATGAGTCCGGTCGATTCCTCAGCCTGTTTCGTTCGAAGATCGATACTTTGACAATCAAATATTCCGACGCACAAGGAGGTCTTCACGGCGTAATTTTCACCGTGCCGGTTGGAACTTCAGACGGTATAAAAAAGGAACTCGTCGACTTCGGGGCACACGCCGACGCACCCACGCAAGCGAATGTCGCTCAAACACCTGTGCCATCAAGCACGAAAGACCCGGCCGCGAAGTCGTACGAAAGCCGCTCCTCCAAGATTGAAGCATCCGCGATAAAAGCGAACATGATCGACTCGGACGAGGTCGCATTACCCGCCGAATTCCAAGTGTCGCTCTATGAGAACCTGATTCAGCAACTGCAGAAGAAGGGTGAATTCCACATCTATCGCGAAGGCGACCCCACCCCCACCGGCAGTCCGAAGCTCATTCTCCTCAGCGGCACAGTTCGAGGGTTCAAAAAAGGGAGTGAAATGGCGCGTCAGGTAACGACCGTTGCGGGCGCCACCTCGATAACCGTGCACTGCGAGTTCACCGATGGAGACGGCCGGTTGCTGCTCGTGCGTGACATCCATGGGAAAGTTCGATTTTTTGGAGGGAACCTCAAGGCTACTTATGACTTCGCCAAGAAAGCGGCAAACGTGACACGCGAGAACTTTTCTCCTTCGGCGGGAACCTGACATGAGGAGACCGGGTTGCAAGTTGAGTCGTAGTTTGCTGCTCAGACTAGAGCTCAAAAGCAACCCGCGTTTGTTAAGTGTGGTCCGTGCCGCTGTGAAATCCCTAACAGAGGTCTCTGGGTTCTCCGCCCATGGCTGCAGGTCCGTCACTCGAGCAGTGGACGAGGCTCTCTCAAACATTATGCGCCATTCCTATGGTGGCCTCTTAGGCGAGCCGATTACGCTGTATTTTCGGCGAATTCAGCGACGCTTTGATGCCGGTACGGATTGTGGACTTGAAGTCCAGTTGTGGGATCACGGCGTAAAGTTTGATCCCACCAGTGCCCCTGTGCGCCAACTGAAAGAACTGCGGCCTGGCGGCCTTGGGCTGCATTTTATCCGACAAGCAGTGGATACGATCGAGTATAGGCGCGTCGGTCGCACCAACCGTCTGCGGTTGATCAAGTATTTGGCTGATCACAAAAGCCAGCCTGATTGCTGAGGAGCGAATTACCGTGCAGTTATCGGTTCGGCGAGTCAACACAGCGGTTATCTTCGATATTTCAGGCGATATAGACCTTTCCAATTCGCCGGAGGTCCGAAGGCTACTGCTGCATGAGGTGCGCGAGAATCGCACGCCCCGGGTGCTGATGGACCTCAGCAAAGTCAGGTACATGGACAGTTCAGGCGTGGCCTCTCTGGTTGAAGGTTTGAAAGCCTCACGCGATCTTGGCTCACGCTTCATCCTCTTTGGGTTGAGTGGCAATGCCCGCGAAGTCTTACGGCTCTCGCGGCTTCTCAAGGTTTTTGAGATTTACGACAGTGAAGAGAGCGCATTGTCGTCCTGACGTCACTAGAGCGACGCGCGTCGAGGCGGCAAAGAAAAGTTATGGATCCAGCTTCCGAGATCGGAACGAGCGTCACGAATGGTCTCGTCTATGTGGGAGACCTGGCATCGCTCGGCGGCCGTGCGGCCTATTTCACGGTCGTTGCTCCGTTTCAAGGCAAGCGCTTGGGCACCCAACGCGCGCTCTCGGAAGCCATGGATGTTGGTGTCCGGGCCCTGCCCATCCTTTCACTCATCTCGTTTTTTATCGGCTTGATCATCGCCTTGCAGAGCGCCTACGAACTGCGCAGATTTGGCGGGATTTATTACGTGGCAGCGGCTGTCGCCGTGGCCATGTCTCGTGAACTCGGGCCTCTGATTACTGCGATTGTGGTGATCGGCCGGTCGGGATCGGCGTTTGCGGCCGAAATCGCCACGATGAGAGTTACGGAAGAAATCGACGCCCTGGAAACCATGGCGATCAGTCCCGTGAATTTTCTCGTCACGCCCAAACTGCTGGCCATGATCGCAATGCTGCCCTGTCTCACCATTTGGGCAAACGCCATGGGAGTCTTAGGAGGTTCGCTGTTCGGCATCGCCAAGGCTGATTTTACGTTTGTGCGGTACATCCAGGCATCCATCGACTCTCTCTTTCTCCTCGACATCGTATCGGGTCTTATTAAGAGCATCATGTTCGGCATTACGGTTACGGTTGTCGGATGTTGGGAGGGGCTTTCCACCAGTGGCGGTGCCGAGCAGGTCGGACGTTCCACAACTCGGGCGGTTGTTATGTCACTTTTCTTGGTGATTCTCGTCGATCTCATCTTCACGGCATTGTTCTTTTTTCTGACTGGCAGTTAGCGCCCGAATTGCTATGCATAGAGATGATTCCATTTCGTCGGACACGGGACCTGTAATCTCCCTGCGAGATATCCGAGTCAGCTACGGAGAGAATGAGATTCTTCATGGTGTCAGCTTCGACGTGCTCCACGGCGAAACAATGGTGATCCTGGGAGGCTCAGGATCGGGGAAGAGCACCCTTCTCAGAACGCTCGTGGGTCTGCAAAGACCGACCTCAGGAGAATGCTGGATTAAGGGCAAGAACACCGCAACGCTTTCCCAGGCACAAATGGATGAGCTCCGCAAGAAGATAGGCATGTCGTTTCAGGGGGCCGCACTCTTTGGTTCCATGACGGTCGGGGAAAATGTTGCGCTACCACTTCACGAGCACACCAAATTGGAAGACGCAACCATTGAGATCATCCTGCGGCTCAAGCTGGGCCAAGTAGGACTTGAAGGATTTGAATACTACATGCCTTCCGAGCTTAGCGGCGGCATGAAGAAACGCGCCGCGGTTGCCAGGGCCCTGGCAATGGATCCTGAAATCCTCTTTTTTGACGAACCCTCGGCCGGGTTGGATCCAATCATTGCGGCAGGCATCGACGAATTAATTCTCGAGCTGAAGCGCGCGTTCCCCATGACCCTGGTTGTCGTGACCCACGAGCTTGCCAGTGCATTCTTGATCGCCGATCGGATGCTGATGCTCGATAGAGGCAAGGTCGTGGCAATCGGGACGACTGCCGACATGCGCGCCAGCGCGCATCCTCGTGTGCGCCAATTTTTTGACCGCGTACCCGAACCGGAGGTGTCGAAGGAATTGGACTATCTCCAAATGCTCACCGAGGAACCTCATCAGAAAGAATCACCGAGGGAATCATGGTGAACGCTAAACGCGAACGGGCCTTTGTTGGCTTGTTTGTTATTGCCGCTGCGGCGCTTTTAATCACTACGCTCTTTGCTATGAGCGGAACCTTCGCTCGAACATCCAGGACGTATCACGTTTATTTTCCGTTCGCAGGCGGAATCGAGCCCGGCTCGACTGTTCGCTATGCGGGTGGTCCGAAGGTTGGTCGAGTCGACAGCATGAATATCGACGCCCGGGACCCAACGCGCTTTGACGTTACGTTCAGCGTGCAATCCGATGTGCCCGTCAAAACCGATAGTCGCGTAAAGATCATGAGCCTGAATCCGCTCGGAGATAACCACCTTGAAATTATTCCTGGTAGTCCCCAGGCTGCAGCCGCTCCGGACCGCTCGTTGCTCCCCTCAGACAGCTATCTCGACTTCAATGCGCTCGCCGCGGAGATCCATTACCTTGCTCCCGAAGCTCAGCAACTGTTGCGCTCGCTGAACGATCGGGCCACAGAGGTAAAAGAGACGATCGCAAGGGTCAATGATTTGTTGAGTGATCAAAATCGAGCAAATGTAGCTGCGACGCTTGCAAACGCAACCGGAATGATCGAGGAGAACCGTCCCCAGATCAGGTCGACTCTGACAAATGTCAACGAAGTAAGCGCGAAGATGGAGCCCCTGCTCGAGAATTTCCGGAAAACCTCCGACGAGGCAAATCAAGCGTTGAGCCATATCGACTCGGCCATCGCAGAGAATCGCGAAGACGTTCGCCAGGCGGTTATTGAGCTTCGAAAGGCGCTGACGAATACGACGGACATCACGGCACGGCTCGATCGAACGGTGGACGTCAATTCTGAAAACATCGACGAACTTCTGAACGATATGACCCGCGTGACTGAAAACCTGAGCGAATTCACCGCCACGATAAAGGCCCGGCCTTACACCCTCATTCGGGCGTCGAATCCTCGCGAACACAAGACAGGTGAACCGAAATGAATCTTAAAACTACTTGGACCTTAGTATTGTTTATCGGAATCCTCGGCGGATGTGGCGCTGCGCACCCCTCGGAATACTACCATTTGACCGTACCAGGCAGTCCGCGCGCGACCGCGAATCAAAATGCCTATCCAGTGACCTTGGTGCTCGGCCGCGTGACGTCTCCAAACCTATACCGCCAGGACCATGTGGTGTGGAGTTCGGACGGCCAAAGTATGGGCGTGTATCAATACCAGCGCTGGGTGGAGTCACCTACGGAAATGCTTGCGGATGGTTTGCTTCGCGAGTTTCGTGACTCAGAGTCTTACCAGGGAGTTTACCCCGAAGGCAGCAACATGCATGGGGATTATCTGCTTCGAGTTCACCTCTACGACTTCGAGGAAATTTCTCAAAGGCCGCTTGTGGCGCGCGTGTCGTTTGACGGCGAGTTGCGAGAAATGAAGAGCGGAACTATCGTCTGGACGCACTACTACACTCACGATGAGCCAGTGAGCCGAAAAGCGGTATCTGCGGTTGCGGCTGCCATGGACCGAAATGTCCAGATGGGGGTAAGCGAGTGCAAAGCGAGCCTGGACCATTATTTTTCAACCCATTCTCCCGCCGATTCGGTGGCGCGGTAAAGAGTCCGCGTATCTCTGCCTCAGGGGAGTTGCTTAGTGGACATCGAAAGACCAGCATGGTTCGAGCACACGGAACGTATTCTCGAGAAATTAAACGAAGGGATCGTGGTAACGGACGAGTCCGACCGAATTCTCTTTGTCAATACGGTTTTTGAGGAGATG
>Ga0207047_1142_pt1 | contig 16947 bp, 13 predicted proteins | sample Alteio_BWMinCont_67_FD_153302 | JGI IMG/M metagenome (GOLD analysis project Ga0207047, IMG submission 153302) | Enriched cells from forest soil in Barre Woods Harvard Forest LTER site, Petersham, Massachusetts, United States -... | ecosystem: Environmental > Terrestrial > Soil > Temperate forest >...
TGCGTAAATGAAAGGATACTTAATACTTTGGCAGATAGATTGCTTCCAACTGAGGTTTATGCAGAAGCCTATCGGGTATTGATTTCGAGTGAGAAACAACTTAATAAAATTTTATTCCGGCAAGCGTGTGTTGATCATATCGTGGAAAAGCTGTTTTCGATTAGTGCACAGGATGAATATAAGGTTCTTTGGAATGCAATTTTTCACCAGTGGGTTGAGAATGTTGTTGTTGACTGGTTGAGGTCGTCGGATGCGGTGTATAATCATTGTAATATGTTATGTTCCTTTAATGCAAGCGATAAGTATGCTTGGTTGATGTATTCTGTGAGAGGTTTGGTGATTGAGATTATGAATATGCAACCGACTCCGTGGCAGACGGCTACGGTGACTGATGTGGAGGAAATGAGGATGGCGTTGATCCTTACACGTATAGTTGAAGCAGATGCTGTTTATGCAAATCACCGGGGGAAATACGCTGGTATGTCATTATATGACATTAATCGCCTCGTGACTATCAATTCGCAGAGAATAAATGAAAGTAAAATAAGATTAAATGCGTCATGTAGAGTATTAGGTTGGGTGCAATGGACAAAGACAATTTATACTCATAGGGTTAGGAAGGAAGTGGAAGATGAATTGAAATATGCACCTTTTTTTGATATGATTGGTTGTATGCGGGTTCATACAATAAATGCTGAGAGTGTTGCGAATGGCAAGCAGGTTACAGCGATGGTGATTCTGAAAATGCTCTCGGTTGATGAATGGAAATGGGATTTTCCTCAAAATGTCCTTCATGATGTTTTAGAGAGATATTATATGACCGGATGTCCGATATTTCTGAAACGTTATTTGCCTTTTCCGCAACGGGGAATGAAACAATTGAAGTGGAACAGACGAAAATGGCTATTATTGGCCTGGAGGGCAAAGCCATCTGCTACTCCCAGTTTCCATCAAATTCGTTTGCTACCAACAGATTTAATTCGGAAATTGATATTATATTTATAAACTGTAGAATATTTTTTGATATTGTTTTAAATATATTAGAAACATTAAATTCTGATCAATTAAGTCCCAAGTTATAATTTCGACCAACAACAATCCAACATTCGCACAATATTTTGAAGTGGAAGTATCAATTTGATCATAAAATACTCCAAAATTAAGTAATGTTTGTTATGACACAACAATAAGATATACTACTGTTTAAAGAGTAAACACCATACAAATCTGTCACCGGTGTATATGGTTGATCAGGCTCAACAGATATATTATTAATTTTACAGTCAGATAGATTAATTCCCTTGGATGAAAGGACATTGATTCCAGCAACTATTCCATGAGAAGCAACACCTGCTCCCGATCTTTTTATATTTGCTATTTTACAATTTTCAACTGTAACACCATCATCATCACTTGAATAATTTTCAATACGAATACCAGAGATAGATGATACGGCGCTAGTTATATTTTTAATGGTACAATTACTAATATTTGATTCTGCCACTTCAGTTCCTATATTAAATAATAAATAAATACCAGCAACAAAACGGGAAAGAGATATAGTTGGAACGTTATAATCGCGTAAAACACAATCACAAATATTCACATTAGAGTTAAACGCGAAAATTCCCGTAAAGGAAGGAACTGGTCCAGGTTGAATAATTTCTTGGACGTCAACATTTTTTATTATGACATTTTTTGAATCAAAAATGCCAATACCGGCTAATCCAACTAAATTGGAAATTTTCATATTGTTTATCAAAATATTTGACCCGGCCGCACATAAAATTCCACTGCCAATATTTTTAATATAACCATTTTTAATAAGAACTTTTGCAAAATTATCTAATATGTTTACCCCTATCGAAGTTATTCCGGAATTAGTAGAACCACTAAGCGTAAAATTTTTAAAATCTAACACAACATTATTTGCAGCTATAGTTATTGCTGCATCCACACCAGTAAAATTTATATTTTCTGCCAAACAATAGATATGATTACCTTGTGAAATTACAAGTCCATCTGGTGTAATATCCGCTTGTGTTATCAAAAATTCACAATTTGAATCACAGTCCTTAGATTTTTTAAATCTGTACGCAGGTCTATTTTTTAATTGTTCTCTTTTAATTTCGCTGCCTTCCAATAGTTTTTTTTTGATATCTGTCATAATAATAATTATAATATAATATAAGCAATTAAGGGGGGACCAAATCTGATGCACCAAATTCAATCGTTTGGTAGACCAAATTATGATCCTTCTCAATCAACCAATTTAATATTAAAATCCTATCTTCTGTGAGTGTCCTAAAAGATAATAAAACTTCGATTTCATTCATGGCCATAAATCGATCATTGGTCATAGGCCGACATCCATATTCTCGAAGTAATTACAGCGAAATTTGCAGACTCTAATGCAACACCATAAAGTGTCATTGTATTAGAGGAGTGTTCGAAATGTCTATCGACTCCATATTTAATCAAAGTCTCCATTACAGAAATTTTTGTATTTGCATCTATGGCATACTACAGTACATTCTCATGATCATTCGGAGTACCAACGGATTTAATTCAACATGTGATATTATATCTATAAACTTCAGAGATCTCGAAACTTTCCAAACATTGTAGTAATTGTAGAATATTTTTTAATCACTGAAAAACTATAATTCCGCTTCCTGGGCGAATACTCGGGACTACATTTATTTAATCCGCAGCCTTTCAATGTTCCGTCTGTTAATCTTATTAGGGTATGATGATAACCACAAACCAACTCGGCAATATTTCTCTCAACTATTGGGACGTCGGTCAATTCAAGTTGACAATCACCTCCAAGCCCTAACTCTCCATAACCATCACCACCACAACTCATTAATCTTCCATCCGTTAATAAAACGAATGTATGATGCACACCACATATCACGTCAACTACTTTTCCTTTTAATTTAATTTCCGTAAATATATTTCGATTTCGCCGATCTCCAAGAGCCAAATGACCATAACTATTCACACCACAACCCATTAATTTTCCATTCGTAAATCTTATTATAGTGTGATATCCCCCACAAGATATTTGTGCTATATTCTTCGCAATTCCCTTTATTTCTGTAAAATTATTTGCAGTGGTCTCATTTCCAAGTCCTAATTGTCCATGAACATTCCACCCTGTACTCATTAATGTTCCATCTGTTAGCACAATGAATGTATGCAATGCCCCACAAACAACTTCTGCCACAGGATTTGGCAATAGAGTTATCTCCGTAAAGATATTTCTGCTGTTACTATCTCCAGTTCCTAATTGTCCAAAATCATTTTTTCCACAAACCATCAATCTACCATCAGTCAATAGAATGACAGTATGAAATAAGCCACATACCACTTTCTTAACATTTTTTATTCCACTAATTTCGGTAAATGTTTGTCTCTCTTTCTCATCTCCTAGTCCTAACTCTCCGTGTGAATTAAATCCAGCAGCCATTAATGTTCCATTTCTCAATCTAATAACTACATGAGATCCGTGGGTTATTTCCATTATATTCTCGATTTTATTGATTTGGTTTAGAACATTTGTGGAAACACTTGAATTGGGTCTTTCGTCATCGTAGTTTCCGTAAGGAATTAGTGTTCCGTCGCTCAATGTCACAATCGTTTGGAAACTACCTCCAGGGATGAGCATGGATCTACCGCATTTATTGAAATATACCCTCATCATTTCTTCATTCGTGTAAATACCTTTATCATACGTTAAGGAGAATTTAATTTTAATTAATTTGAACCAATCAAATTTAATCAATTGAGATTCGGGAAGTGTGAGGAGTATCCGATAATTATAATCGATAATTATACAAAGTAGGCCGTCTGGAAGATTTTGGAATTGGGTTTTCAACTTAGTTTCATGATGGGCTGCCATGATGGCTTGGAAAATAAAAATATCTATGGAGGAATGATTAAAGGACTTTCCATATAGCGATTAATTCAATTTTTTATGCTTCTGTGATTAAAAATAGAATGAAACAATTGAAGTGGAATAGACGAAAATGGCTATTATTTGCCTGGAGACCAATTCGTCTGATACCAACGGATTTAATTCGACGCTTTATTATATTTATAAACTTCAAATATCAAGAAACTTTCTAAACATTGTCCTATTTATAGAATATTTTTTAATCACTGAAAAACTGTAATTCCGCTTCCAGGGCGAATATTCTGAGCTACATTTATTAAGTCCACAGCCTTTCAATGTTCCATCTGTTAATCTTATTAGGGTATGATTATCACCACAAACCAACTCGGCAATATTTCTCTCAACTATTGGGACGTAGGTCAATTCAAATTTGCGACCATATTCATTTTCATCAAGCCCTAACGCTCCATAACCATTACTGCCACAACTCATTAATCTTCCATCCGTTAATAAAACGAATGTATGAAGCATACCACATATCACGTCAACTACTTTTTCTTTGAATTTAATTTCAGTAAATATATTTCGATTTCGACAATCTCCAAGAGCCAATTGACCAGAACGATTCAAACCACAACCCATTAATTTTCCATTCGTAAATCTTATTATAGTGTGATCTCCTCCACAAGATATTTTTGCTATATTCTTCGCAATTCCCTTTATTTCTGTAAAATTATTTACCGTGGTCTCATTTCCAAGTCCTAATTGTCCATTATTATTCCACCCTGTACTCATTAATGTCCCATCAGTTAACACAATGTATGTATGCAATTCCCCACATACAACATCTGCAACTGCATTTGGTAATAGAGTTATTTCCGTAAAGATATTTCTGCTGACATTATCTCCAGTTCCTAATTGTCCAAAATCATTTTTTCCACAGACCATCAATCTACCATCAGTTAATAGAATGACAGTATGAAATAAGCAGCATACAACTTTCTTAACATTTTTTATTCCTGGAATTTCGGTAAATGTTTGTCTCTCTTTCTCATCTCCCAGTCCTAATTCTCCGTGTGAATTAAATCCAGAAGACATTAATGTTCCATTTCTTAGTCTTAGAACTACATGAGATCCGTGCGCTATTTCCATTATATTTTCGATTTGATTTATTTGGTTTAAGACATTTGTGGAAACATTGGAAATGAGCCTTTCATCATCGTACTGTCCATAAGGAATTAGTGTTCCATCGCTCAATGTCACGATCGATTGGAGGCCACCACCTTGAATGAGCCTGGATCTACCGCATTTATTGAAATATACCCTCATCATTTCTTCATTCGTGTAAATACCTTTATCATACGTTAAGGAGAATTTTATTTTAATCAATTTGAACCAATCAAATTTAATTAGTTCAGATTCGGGAAGTGTGAGGAGTATCCGATAATTATAGTCGATAATTATACAAAGTAGACCGTTCGGAAGATTTTGGAATTGGTTTTTTCAGCGTGGTTTTTTCACGAGCTGCCATGATGATGGCTATGAAAATAAAAATATCTATGAAGTAATGATTAAAGAACCTTCCATATAGGGATTAATTCAATTTTTTATGCTTATGTCGATAGAGATAGAAGAAATTCCGTTATATAGCGTCACATATCTCATAATAGTCAACGAAATCTTGTTGATTATTTCTAAAATAGGACCACGACGAACTAACTTTTGTTCCTGCATCGTAGACATCTAAACTTATTTTTTTGATATCATTGTGTGTAAATTTATACTTTAGTTTCTCTATTTGTGTTAATATACTATTCCTCTTTCCGGGTTTCCCAGAAAAAATATAATCGTAAACAAGTTTAAAGCTCATCATTTTCCGATTATCAGAACTATTGCTTATTTTCAAAAAATTATTGATCGATATTATAATATATTCATCAACTATGTCGCTTTCTAACATTTTTTGTAAAAATATATCTAGATGTTCTTCTGGGATCATTTTGTTTGAATACAACGATTCAAACCAGGACGGTTTGACACAATATTTAACGAATTCTTTTGACTGGAAGGGGATGTTGTCGTTCGTGCTGTATTTTATTATCAAATCTAAGATAAATTTGCGAGGTGGATGTGTTAATAATCTATTGATGAATTCACGTTCATAACCCACTTCGTAAACGCGATTTGCCCAAATGATAATATTATTTAATCGTCGAACATTAGCTTCAACTGTGGATAGCGATTCAGGCTGCCCAGAAAGAAACTTACTAGATGCGAAATAATCATCATATTTTAAATGATATCTGGCTGCGGACATTACTTCTTGTTCTAATATTTCAAACACTCTAGCAACATGTGGACTATCATGCGCGTTGTTGTTGCCTAACAAGAATAAATTTATGATATTTTCTCCTTCCAAATCCTTGGGATATTTTCCCTTTCGTATGAAATATATAGTGAGATCACTTAGAGCTGCCTCTAAATTTGAAAAATTGTTTTCTTCAAAGAGGACATGTGATTTTGAATATAGGTCCAAATATTTATTGGTGATCTGTGGGAGTTGGGAATCACAAATCGTGAAAATGCTTAGTAATATTAATGTGATTTGTATTGTGCGTTGATTGCTCATTTCAGGAATGAATTAAATAAAACAAGTCAATAATGAATCGTTCAGTAAGTTGATATTTCAATTTTATAATCTTCAATGACTTCTCTTTTTGAAGTTGATCTTGTTAAACCAAAAATGCAGCTAACATTCAGGAGATACAATTATTATTCAGAAACTTAAGATAATCTAAATTCGTCGACCATTACGATTCCTGAACGGGAAAGCCCACTCAGGAATCGTAATTTTAGACATTGCATCTCCCACAGTGGACAAGAATATACCAATCTTATAAGAAATGAGATGGGAAGATTAAAATTATTTACTCTTTAATAGTGATTCGGATTGTCCAGAAATTGTATATAGCTGGATGAGGCCTGGATGCTCAGATCTCGAAGCGATTAAAATTGAATTATAAATTATTTAATTAGTAATGATCATTTGATTTATGTATAGATACGATGGGAAATTCAACAGGTAAATCAATCGAACCAGCAAGAGTGGATTTAATTAAACTGACGCAACTCACTATTCATACTAAAAATTTCAAACAATTCGCTGATATTTTAGAGAAATTGCCGTATGCATCGTTGTTGATTGGGAAGGAATGTTATAATAATTTGACGCTGTATCATTATATAGTTCTTGAGTTATTGCAATATAGTGAGGGAGAAATTGCGACTATTTCTGCTATTATTGTTGCGAATAGTAAAAAGTTAGGTAAGTTGAATACCAAATTGCCTCTTATAGACAATCATAGTTTGATTGTAGATGATGTAACTGGCACTTATGAATTGGGACATGTGGGGTCAATTGTGCGCGTCGTTTCTCATATTTATGATGTTCATAAATATCGCCATATGAATCCTAGCTTTTGGAGAACCGTAGACATTATGTATCTAGAATTGTTTATTGACTCTGATAAGTATTACAAGTCATTTTTTAACATAAATGGTAGTAGTGCTCAATCGACTCTTGATCTTTTAAAAAATAAATTCAAGGATGTTCCCTTAGGCAAAAAGCTAAATATAATACAAGACATTTTAATGAAGGTTGCGTTATGTGAATTACAATAATGCTGCGATTCCGACGGACCAACCATGAGCGAGGCTGGCTTCATCGTTACATTTTTCTTGTATTGTTCCATATTTTGTGGCCATGTCGAGATAGTATTCTTTTATTAAATTTACTCCGAGATCTCTATTTAGGAGCATGTATGCCTTACAAACAAAAAACGCAAAATAGGGACTCACGCATTTCTTAAATTCAGGTCTCATTTTGTTCAGATATTTATAAGATGATTCCTTCATGGTTTCATTGATTTTTAATCCGCTTGATAGTACTGCTGCTGTTGCGTGTATGTTTGATGGTGTATTTGGTAGGAGGGAGAAACCTTCGCCTGTATAGAATGTGGATACAAATTTATCCATTGAGATGCCATGTGGAATTTTCAATAGGTCGCAAAGCTCCATAAACCACGCATGAGTTACAGCATTTGGAGCTTGAATGCCCTTGCCCTGTTCACCGTCGACCCACCCGCAAACGGACTTGTTTGTAAAATCCCAATCAATGAAATTCCAACCAGTCAATCCAGTTAATAATCCGTCGGTAATAAAATTATCTTTCCAGTGTTCCATTGATTGTTTTACTATGTTGGTTACCGATGGATCTGTACATTTCGATTCTATTGTTGTAAGACAAAATGCTAGGTGATAGGGGGGCATTTTACAGAAATATTTCGTATTTTTAGTTGGTGTTACGCCGCTAACATAACCATCTTTGTACGATTTAGCTATCTGGCTTAGAACAAATTGTCCGATTTCTCTATTTTTAGTTAATTTGCCTAATGCCATGATTGACATTCGAGCATCACCAACCCATTGCGCCCGTTCTCTCCAACATGTATCAACAATTCCCCCATCAGTGCAAGCAATTAAATTATTTTTGCAGGCGTCTATGATCAGCTTTTGATCACTTGGGAGGTCAATTTCATTCCAATCAAATGGATATTCTCTGCGAAAGACATTTATTTTATAGTTGGTATTATCTAGGGTGGATATAATATGAACGTAGCGACAACCTCGAGTACCGAAGGGTGATGAAATTCCATTGTACGTGGAACCATCGGCCAAATGTACTTTAGCACGGTTTGTTGTTGACCACGCTTTATCAAATGATTCGACTTCTGAATATGCCAATATGATTAACGAATTGGAATTATTCTCAATCTCAAATCGGTGTAATGCTATGTATCCGAGGTCGTATGTAACGACATTCATTGGATAAGGGCGTTGTTTAGTAGCGAATAATAATAAATCTTTCATTGTGTCGTTGTCTGTTAATTTATCTAAGATTTGCTCGTTGATTTTTTTAAGTGGAACAGGGATGAATTTGGGGGGTAATACAGGTAAGGGGATTAGATTCCAATTTCTTTCGACGGATTCTAACATGAGTGGAGCATAGGGGCCGGTTGGAATCAGTAAATTCTGTCTAGGCAATTGTGAATTCGGCTTTGCCATCATAGTAACTGAATCTAATTCACAAGTCCAATTCTTTGTTTTTTCATCGTGAGCAAAAAAAGGATCATCGAAGACTGATCGATACCAGATATTCGATTTTTTGCTATTGAGCCAATGCAATCGAATGGTAATTTCTCCCTTGAAATCCTTAATAGTGTCAATATATGCTTCACCATCAGGACATCTAAAGCCGCCATCACCATAAAAAGAGTCCCCCAGATATATTTCATAAGGATAATTACTAGCGAAAGATATCGTTTCAGGATTCTTTACCTGAGTACGGATGAGGAAAATCGCCTCATCCGGCTTTTTATCTAATTTTGGCCATATATAGGTGAACGTCATTTATATTGATCCATATTAATAATAATTTGTGTTTTTCGAGTTTAATTCAATTTTTTTCAAAAAGATAAAAATGATGTTATAGACAATATTTTATTATTACACCACGGGCTCTTAATAAAGAGATGGATTTAGTGTCTAAAGTGTTACTAGGATGAATTTTTAACAAAGATAAGTTGGGTAATCTTTCGAAACATGAACTGGTTAATTCGGGGACGCAGCAGCGTAAGGATACGACTCTTAAATTAGGAAATCCAACTAAGAGATGATCGTTAATACCTCGTATTTCATTTCCGGTGATGGTCAAAGTTTCTAAAGTATGATTAACAATATTGTCACTTCCCTGAGCAAACATAATATTTGCGTGGCTCATTGGACAGCTGTGGTAATAGCCGCCTCCTATCACTAATGAAACAAGCGAATTTAAAGATGTAATATCAATAAGTTTCGATTTCGCTTCATTATTTATTATTGTTAGTTTTGTCAATCTTTTTAATTCGCTTAATTTGGATTCTGATGGTTCGTGTTGATTATAATCTAGAGATGTTAAATTCGGCACGAGGTGGTTCTTCAATTTAATTTTATAGCCTATTATTTTTAGATGGGTCAAATTATCTAATGGGCATGATGGAAACTCTAGAGGAATGTCTTGCAAAAGCAGTCGATATCGATAAAGAATAAATGTTTCTAATCGTGGGAGATGGGGGATGTGAACAGAATCAACATCGGTATAAATCCTCAAATATGTAAGATTCGTTAGATTGATGAGACATTTTTCGTCTGGGAATGATTCAGCGCAGTCAAGAGTTAATTTTTTAAGACAAGTCATTTTCGAGATTGGTTTAAACCATATGGGATGATGTTCGCGGAGTGTGAGGGCTAAAGTTGTTAAAATTGTATATTTGGTCTGAATAATTTCATCTGCTAATAAATTTAGATTTTCAGAGCTTGTTGTTAATTCAGTTAGTTTTAGGCTTCTGAATGTCTCGAGAGATAATGGTGTTTCGCCATTGAGAGAGAGGGACGTTATTGGTAAAGATGAGAGGTCGTCTGATGATAAGTTGGGATCCAAATTTAATTCCCTGAGATCCGTCAATTGTGTTAGTAATCGTTTTGTAACAGGATAATTGGAGGGAAATTTAATTGAGGGGATTTTTGTTAGTGCTAATATTTCTGGTTTGATGTGAGGGTTGACTGTTAGGTGGGTTAGATTAGGCATTTGGGTGAGATCTACTTTAAGGGAATTATAAGTATATGGGCGTTCTGGTTCCATCCATGGTCGTGAAAGATCGAGAGAAGTTATTTGAGCGAAGGCATATGGTTCTAAGAGGGGGATTATCACATTATAATCCCTCTCAATTGATAACTTTGCTTTTGGAAATTGTTTATGCATATTTTTATCGTAGGTCGATTTTATTAATTTTATGATGGGTTTTGAGATCGTGCAAAGCAGGGAAAAATATTTGTGTGTTTGGCGAAGGATTACTAAGGTGTCAATATCGAAAAATTCGGAGAAAAAATGAGGGGGGATTGACGCGATGCGATGCATCGCGGGGGGATTGCTAATTAGAAGAAACTTTAGACAATGGGATATTCATTTGTGTATTCAATTTTTTGTTCAAAGGAGTAAATCACCAAAAATATAAACAAATACTGTGGTGGCCAATGGGGGAGGTAGAAATTTCTCTATTGATGGTTTGATTATATTTTGAAGGTGGAGATAGTCTTGTCTTGTAGGGGTTAATTCAGCGAAAAAATAGTGACGATAACCTTTTTCAAATTTTGGAATGTTTCCAGGTAATTCGACGGTGGTGATAATTTTGACTTCATCGCAGTCGATGAAGATCAACGAATAAGAAAATTTTCCGTCAGGTTTGTGAACGAGAATCAATAGCATCAAGAGATCATCGTGGGTTAAACAGAATCGAATAATATTTGGAAAAAGCGGATAGCTTATTTTTTTCTGCATGATTTTATCGTTGGCGAGTTCTCCAAAATATAGATCGTTTCCAGTGTGATAACAAAATCTTTTATTAGAATGTAATTTTATTAGGGATGAACCATCGGAATCTTTGAGATATTGCATTTGACAAATTTGTTTGGGGGTGTTTGATAATTTATTCTTTTCTTTTGGGGTTATGAATGTTAGAGTTGGATTTTCTGTGTGGACATTCAGAGTAGGAGTAGGCCATAGCTGCCATAAGTGTGTAATATAAATTTGGTCATTCACACGCCATATTTCTAAATCCGACCAACTGGATTGAAATTTTGGTTCAGAGGTTCGACCATTGGTGGTAATCAATCGCCCTTTAACGAAATCTACGAATATTATCGAGTGTCCATTTAAGAAAAATATTGGGCGTAATCGAGTGGGAAGTGTCGAAATATCTTTTTTAATGATTTGTCTACAACTTATGGATCCTCCCATGATCTTACGAATGGGGATATTTATGTTTATATAATCTTTCAGTAGTTGATATTATCAAATTTATTGATCATAAACCTTGTAGCAGATCTTAATTACAGTGTGGTTAATTGACATCTAACGACTTGCAGTTCGAAACTCCTATATTTTTTATTATATAGGCGAAAATTACTATTATATAATGTCCGACGACCCGTGTGACACTCCCCGGTCTAAAGACCGGGGCTTCTTCGTTCGCCAAAGCCCATATGGGCATGAACGTTATTTAACGTCGATGGTCACTAATCGACTAACTCTTCTAAAGGAGTCATGGTTTTTGATAAAAGCTATTGGCTCTTGATTACAGCATCAAAAACATTTTTACTGGTTTCTGTAATGAATTATTTTCTTCATACTCCTTTAAGCCTTTTCTATAAAAATTTTATTTGAATAATTCTGATTACACATTAATCAATTATATGTTATCTTTCAAAAATGAAAGATATCTTTTTCTTCGCTTTCATCCCCATACTAAAGTACGGGGCTTTCCCGCTCAGGTTTCGTAAAAATAATGATATTCCCGATTCCGAAATAATGAATCGATGTTGTCAAAATACAATATCTTCCGCTGATCCTACTGATTCTTCTTTCATCGATGAAATAATAATGGAATACCCAAAGTGGTAAATTTTGAGGGTGAATCTGGCATTAGTGAAGCTGCTGCGGTACTTTATGATTTACCTACACAAGTTTCCAATTATAAAATATTTGCGTATTTTTTTGGAATGGAACCATTCAAGATTAGGCTTCAGTTGCGAGGTCCGATTACTATAAATGGCTCTCCAGTTATACCTATTTTTAACGACGAAATCTATATACTTGATAGTAAGTATAATACATCAACCTTTTTGTTTTATGAATTATTGTTGAATAATAATATGAGAATAAGATTTTATTACTATCATCATCCGGAGCTTCATAAGCCTCGTATGTTCCATTATCGTGCTACTATAGAAAATGTACCTTTAATTGAGGAGCCTCAAGTATAATTAGAGAATACTCGACGGCCCCGCTCGATGGGTGATTACATATTGTTATGTTTAGCACCTATCGTCGCTTAGTAGATGGTATCGAATAAAAAATAAGTGCCTCTTAATAAAGGAAAACATATATTTGCAACAAGCTCTTAATTATTGCAAATTTTATTTTATATACTTCCTTATCGGGTTCATCAATTATAGCTTCGCGTAGATATAACAATAAATCTACATTTTCTGTTAATCTTTTATAAAATTCTTTCCTAAACTTATTTTTACTCCTCTGGCTAATTGACACATATATTTCACACAGATACAATATTTTCAGCATTAAATTTTCATCATCTTCGCATACTCGACTGATTAATTCGTCGATAGCGTCATCAATATCTATTCCGTAAATTTCGCATAACTCGATGTAATCAAAGTATTCAATCGGAAGATCATATCTTCCATCAATATATTTCGTAGGATTATCGATTCCATAAATATTTGCTATAAATGCTTTAACGGCTACAGATCGGTAGTTACTAAAATCTATTTTCTTTTCTATTCCCTCCGCAAATTGTGACTTTAACATCGTTCCCATCACTTCATTAAAATTGATTAGGACCGAGCTTACTGCAAATATTGGCCAACCTTTTGTTAATATTGTTACATCACCACGGTCATTTCCCAAAAGTTCTATAACTTCTTTCATTTCATCACTCATTGTGTTTGTTAGAAATACATTCAATCACGATACTTAATATAAATACAATTCAATTTTTCATAAGATCCAGCGGTCGAGCCTAGCAGCTCGGATGGCATATCTGTAACGGTCGAACGTAACTTCTAGAGCATTGCTTCTCGGCTAGCGGTCGAGCTTATCGGATCGGATGGCCTATCTGTTGCAGTCAAATGTAACTCATGTAGCCTAGCCTATCGGCTAGCGGTCGAGCCTAGCGGCTCGGATAGCCTATCCGCTGCAATCAAATGTAACTCCTGTAGCCTAGCCTATCGGCTAGCGGTCGAGCCTAGCGGCTCGGACGGCCTGCGGCCGGGGGCTCCCGTTGGTCGCAACCTAGCCTATCGGCTAGCGGTCGAGCCTAGCGGCTCGGATAGCCTATTCGCAGCAATTAAATGTAACTCCTGTAGCCTAGCCTATCGGCTAGCGGTCGAGCCTATCGGCTCGGACGGCCTGCGGCCGGGGGCTCCCGTTGGTCGCAACCTAGCCTATCGGCTAGCGGTCGAGCCTAGCGGCTCGGATAGCCTATCCGCAGCAATCAAATGTAACTCCTGTAGCCTAGCCTATCGGCTAGCGGTCGAGCCTAACGGCTCGGACGGCCTGCGGCCGGGGGCTCCCGTTGGTCGCAACCCAGCCTATCGGCTAGCGGTCGAGCCTAGGGGCTCGGACAGGGCGATAAAATTAAATTAAGTCCTATTTTGCTATGCTTATTTAAATTATTCTTTATTAGTCTTCGGGGGATATCAATTGTGAATGAGAGAATTTGTGCGGAGTTGGAGGAAATAAATTGAACATCATGTTAAGGACAATCTGTCGTTTGGTCCGTAACATCCAGCATATCAGCCATTGGTAGATGAATGATAGCGTTCAACCATTATTGTTCGCGTTCCCCAACTTCTACTGATGATCGCTGGCTTAATGGGCTCAACAAACGGTGCGACATCTTCTGAGCCAATAAAGGCTACTAATGGGCTTAACGCGGTTAATAGGCTTTATTGGCTCAACAAACGGTGCGACATCTGGTGTGACATCCCGAACGACATCTGGAGCAGGATTTGGAGCAACATTTGGAGCAGCATCAGCAGCAACAATTGGAGCGGCATCTGGAGTAGAATCCATGAAGATGACGCAAAGCAAGTGATATAAGGAGAAAGTTATGAATGTTCAAGTAAAGAGTATTTCAATTTTTTCAATTAAATCGTATTATATGTGATCCCGCTATCTTAAAAGTTACTGGAACCTTCCCATCAACTATAATTGATTCCCTGAGACGCTCAGTCCAGAGACTATTCATAATATTATCTTCGATTGATATTTCTTTTAATTCTCTCAGAGATAAAATTTCATCTGTTGTTACTGCGGGAGAGACACGTGTGAAAGCAAGAGATGTTAATTTGTTTAAATGATGGATATTACAACCATTTAGGTCGATAATTGACCCGACTGACAATGCCCGAAGATTTGGTAATACACTAATATCGTTTAAGAATATCACACCGCTGGTCGAAAAAGAAGTCAATTTGTTTAATAATTTTAAATCCTTCCAATTTTTCTTAGATACGTATTCTAATGATAAATTTCTTAATTTTGGCAAAGAAACTAAATATTTTGTGTCGAAGAAATCTTTTTTCGGATCGTTCAATTTGAATGTGGTTAGATTGGTTAACAAATGTATGTTTAATCCTGTTAGATTAGTTTCGATTAATTCTAATTGAGTTAATTTCGTTAAATGGCTTAGGGTTGCGTCTGATATCATGGAATGGCCACATATGGATAATCTTTCTAGGTTGCTCATGTGTTGTAGCGGTTCCGAACTAATTTGACGACACTCAATTTTCAAAGAAACAAGATTAGTTAATGGTGAAATATGTTTATCCATGAAATGATCACCAATCAAATGTAATTCTGTTAGTTGCTTAAGGCCACAAATATTGTTCGGATTAAACTTTTTCGAACCGTCATCTTCCACACAGAGAGATCGGAGATTCACCAAAAGCTTAAGACCATATCCATAAAAATTCGTATCACGAATCGTAACATGAACCAATTTCTTCAAAGAACCAAAGCATTCGTCACCGATCCCATCAGATTTAATTATTTTTAATTCTTTCAAATTCGTCATCAGGCGAAGAGTTGAATTAGTTATCTTCTGATCGTTTTGAATGTATAATTTCTCTAATCTTTCGGACAACTGTAATAATTTTTGATTGTCATCTTTTTTTAATCGGAGTAAGTTAGCGAATCGGATGTGTTTAAATATTCTCGTTAGTTGGATACCTTCGTCTACATCTTGGATATCAATTGGAGAATTAAATATAACATTCTCATAAACCGTTTTACGAAAAAATTTATTAACATGGGTTAATATTCCGAGTTCATTGAGGGAGAGGAATTTGACACATGATGAAAATGGTATAATGGCGAGGGATCTATGCTTCATAGTTTGTTCATCATGATAAAATAAATATTTGTTTAATTTATTTTAAATTCAACTTTATCCGCTAGGGAAAAAATTGATGTTATCGAACTTTGCAATGTAGATAGATAGCTTTTTATACAGGGAATATACAACTATGGGGAGCAAATATTCAGTTGTATCGGAACATCTACCTTGCGATTGGCTTCTGTCAACACGATTGCGGCCGATATTCTTATTTAGTTTTCCCCATGTACTGATATTCGATTTTTTCAATAATAAATTATTTTCTATTGATGAATATTATCTTCCTAAAAATTTTCGGGGGATGAATTGGAATGAGGTTGAATTTTCTCGCTTGGATGATAAAATAACAGTTAATGCTAAAAATGCTGGGGATGTTCCGGGTTCCTTAGTGATTGATCTGGGAACTGGTTGTGCGAAAGAAATCTATCGTCTTAGAAAAAGGAAAAAAGATGATAATAAAAGACAGATATGTAAATCATTTATTAGCAACATAGGATATAAATCGGAGTGGTATGAGAACATTGATACAGCTTCGGAGCTATCATTGAGGCTGACGTCCATAAAAAATGGTGTTATGACAATAGAGACAAAAATTCAAATCGGAGGAAATCCACATCTGTTAAGATTGCATCCCCGAACGCACGATCTGAATGGATTTTATTGCTTGAAATATATTGACAGATTACGATTCGGATCCTTCCAAGGTGGGGATTTTTTTGCTGAGGAAATTGTATGTCCACTTTTTGAAAATATTAGACGATATTATTTGACTGAAGATAATGTTTTGATGCTGTTCATTTTGATTGAAAACGTTCAAAAAATCATGTTCATTGATTGTAATGAAGTTAAAATCTTGAGTTGTATCCAATTAAGAGAAAATATTAATCTCACTCGGGAATGGCAATGTATTATAACTGAATTGACGGCAAATAGAAAAGATTATTTAACACTTCGAACGAGGTTTGTTAG
>Ga0207047_1145_pt1 | contig 16638 bp, 9 predicted proteins | sample Alteio_BWMinCont_67_FD_153302 | JGI IMG/M metagenome (GOLD analysis project Ga0207047, IMG submission 153302) | Enriched cells from forest soil in Barre Woods Harvard Forest LTER site, Petersham, Massachusetts, United States -... | ecosystem: Environmental > Terrestrial > Soil > Temperate forest >...
TGAGACGGTAAAATTACCCGGCGCCAATATTGAATATTACCGTATAAGGTTTACTGATTTGGATGGCAGCGTGTTGGTGAGAAAAAGATATTTTGAGAATTTGCTTAGCGTGGGGGTGGGTCCCGCATTTTTCAATTATTACTGGAACAAGACTTTTAATAAAACCGACCCAATCCTATCAGACCCTGCCAGGGTAGGACTCGATACAGCCAGCATATACCACGACAAAAGCTATGCGGGCGGAAAATTATCTATTAACGTAAACAACCTTAACGCCGAATTATTACCCACACGAGGGGTTGACTGGAGCACAAACTTGACATCCATGCAGGGGCTGAATTCAAACAGCAATTCAATTACAAAATTAGAATCGGATATGTCTGTCTATGCGAGCCTTACAGACCCTGCTAAAGTAGTGGCTTTGCTCCGCATAGGCGGCGGGCATATATTCAGTGAACACTATGAATATTTCCAGGCACTGACATTGGGGGCAAATAATTTTTTACGGGGATTCCGCAAGGACAGATTTGCAGGTTCATCTCTTTGTTATGACGATATAGAACTAAGGGTAAAAATTTGCGACGTGCATTCCTATGTACTGCCGGGGATGTTGGGTATAATTGGCTTTAATGACAATGGGAGGGTATGGGTGAAAAATGAAAATTCAAATACATGGCATGATGCCTATGGGGGAGGGCTGTTTTTTATACCCTACAATATGGTTATTATATCGGTGACAACTGCTTTTTCAGGAGAAGAAACCTTGTTCAACTTCACTCTTGGAGCAAAGGTCAATTTAACTTTCTAAATAAAGCAATTATGAAGGATAGCGAACACGACAATATTAATAAGCGGGTGGCGGATTACATTACAAATATTTTCGAGAGGCATCCTAACCCGAATTTATTATTCCACAATCTTGCACATACAAAACAAGTGGTAGAAAGAGTACAGGAAATAGCGGCCCATTACCAACTTAAAGAAAACGAGACCTTGACTATTAATATAGCAGCCTGGTTTCATGACCTGGGGCATCTTTTTACCGAATATGAGAAACATGAGGAAAAAAGTGTGGAATTAATGAAAGAATACATGCAAAATGAAAAGGAAATCGGCCATGAAATAGTTGACAAGATTACAGGCTGCATTCTGGCAACACGGCTACCCCATGCGCCAAAGAACCTTTTGGAAGAAATTGTTTGTGATGCAGATACTTATCATTTCGGAACAAAAGAATTTAAAATAACCAACAAACTAATTAAAAAAGAATTTGTGCTACGGGGTTATAATAACCTGATTGCAGATTGGACAAGCAATACAATAAAGATGCTTGAAAAACATACATTCTATACCCCTTACTGTAAAACATTGCTTGACGAAAGGAAACAAAAAAACATAGAATGGCTGAAACGCAAAGAGCAAAAAGGAACTGCCGATAACACCCACCACAATATGTTTGACTCAGGACCTGAGGATGTTAATAATGCAAAGCAAAGGGGGAATCTTTTAGCAAGGGGATTGCAAACGGTAATGCGTCTTACATCGTCCAACCATTTTCATTTAAGTGAGATGGCAGACCGGAAAGCCAATATTCTTATTTCAGTGAATGCAATTATGATTTCAGTTTTATTATCCTTGTTAGCCGACAAATTGCAGGATGCTCCTTACCTTACTGTACCTGTAATCCTGTTCCTGGCATCCTCGTTGGCTACGATTATTATTGCAATAATGTCAACTCGTCCTAAAATAACGGAGGGCATTTTTACCAGGGATGATATTTTGAATAAGAGAACCAATCTGCTATTCTTTGGTAATTTTTACAAATCGTCGCTGGAAGAATATCAATGGGCAATGTCTACTATGATGAAGGATACTGAATACCTGTATAGGGTATTGATAAAAGATATACACCAGATAGGCGTGGTATTGGGCAGAAAATACAAACTGGTACGGTTGGCGTATAATGTGTTTATGGTAGGGCTAATAATATCAGTAGCTGCTTTTTTTATCGCTACAATTATTAATTCCAGGAATGCTTCACAACAAACTATAATCACAAATGCATCAGGTTCACCTTTATAATATTTGAAGAATAAAAATCATGAAAATAGTTCATCAAATAAAATCCGGTTTTTCTTTCATCGGGAAATATCATTTCCGGTGGGTATTATTCATCGCAATTAGCTGGACTGTTTTTGACCTTACGTGGAACAGGTTCTTTCATTTCTCGATTACCTCAAAAGGGGAAACTCCGTTTCTGTTTATGTCAACCGGGGCTACTTTGCTTCGTGGCGCTATTGTCTTTTTTATGAGCAGCCTGATGGCGTTTCTACTTATTTTCAAGCTAAAACAAGCTTTTCGCGACATGGCGCTTTTGGTTTCGTTGCTTCTAAAGACAAGTATCTTGCTGATTGCTTCTTTATTCATGAATTTCCTGCTGCATTTTTCTTACTCCATTTTTATCTTGCATTTTACTTTTTTAGATGGATTAAAAAACTTTTTCGATGATGCCACTTCAGCAATATGGCTTTTGCACCATAGCCTTGGCTGGGTAGTATTATTCCTTATTACCCAATTGGTTATAGAATTTTATGAAAAATACTCTCCGGGTGTTTTTTGGGATATTTTGATCGGCAGGTATATACGTCCGAAAGTAGAAAAAAGGATCGTTATGTTTTTAGACCTTATAGATTCTACACCTATTGCCGAACAATTACACAGTAAAAAGTATTTCAGCTTTATCCGTGATTTTATTTATTTTGCTTCAATTGCCTTATTGGAGTATAACGGGCGCATCTATCAATATGTAGGCGATGAGATTGTGGTTTCATGGTTATACACTCCCCAAAACATACTTAAATGCCTAGATGCGCTCAGGCTGTCAAACAGGCTGCTTCTAAGAAACAGTAATTATTTCCGGCAACGTTATGGTTTCGTGCCGCAATTCAAATCCGGGATACATGCGGGCGAAGTGACCGTGGGTGAAATAGGGATTATCAAAAAGGATATTGCTATGAGCGGGGATGTAATAAATACCGCAGCCCGTATACGTGACTATTGTAATGAAGTCGGCAAGAAATGCGTTACTTCAAAAGAATTCCTGTATAATGTTAATATTCCCTGGCAAACTGAAAGCCTTGGGGCAATCAATTTAAAAGGGAAAAGTGAAAGTATAGAATTATTTGCGCTAATAATATAGCTTCTTGACATTGTTGGCACAATTATATTATCTGCTTTTTGTAATGATAACAATTACATTATGAAACTAAAAATTATCTTACTTGTATCAATATTCTTGGCTGCCCGGTCAAACGCGCAAGATTCAGTTTCTTCTGTTGATACACCTGATACGACAGCGGTTTTCTCAACATTTGATGAAAATATAACACAGGGCAATAAAGAAAACGGTAAAATATACCATATCAATAAAGCTGTGGATTATCCCATAACATTGGCATTAGGCGGCACATCAATTTATATGCTTACTGTTATCTACAGCAAAAAAGCAACTCCCGCGGCAGATATCCTAAAACTAAGTAAAAATAGTGTCCCCTCTTACGATAGATGGACAGCCGGGTGGTATGACGCTAACCTCAACACAATCAGTTATTATCCTTTTTATGCCGTAATGCCTCTTCCGCTTATTCTTCTTATAGATAAAAAGATTGCCCCTGACAAGGGCACTATCGGGGTGATGTACCTTGAATCATTCGCTTTTGAAGGAATACTATATACAAGCTCCGTTTATTTTGCTAACAGATACAGACCTAAAGTCTATGATACATCCCTATCATTAAGCTACCGCACTAATGGCAATTACCGGAACTCATTTTTCGCAGGGCATGTTGCTGTTGTTGCCAACACTACTTTCTTTATGTCCTCAGTTTATATGTCATACCACCCTCATTCAAACCTAAAGTGGGTGCTCTATGGAGCGTCCACAGCCGCTACGCTTGGAATGTCTTATTTACGTCTTTATGCAGGTGAACACTTCACTTCTGATATCGTAACGGGTATAGCAGTTGGCGTAGGCTGCGGGCTGCTTACACCGGCGCTACACAAAAACAAAGATTTTAAAAAACAAAGATGGTCACTTATGCCTAATCTTCTTGAAAACGGGAGTGGAGGATTTACCTTTACTTATCAGCTATCTTCCCCTAAAAGAGGCTTATCATCTATTCAGTGACAAACCTTAAACGTAGGCATTTGCCTCAAACCGGAAATGTGAAGCCAAAGTAAACTAAAACCCATACGAAAGCAATTGTAAATCTATATCCGTATAAGACAACAGGCAGTTACTCTCCTTTTCCCTACCTTAGCGGCGTTATATTTTTTTGACTATGGATGAACCTATTGAATTGGTGCTTGAATCTCCGGATGGTATTATAGATTGCAGGCTTGAGCCTCATGGTGATGAAACTGAAATTTCTTACAGCGCTACCATTCTTTATCCGAATATGGTTAATGGGTCGAACAGGTCGGAAATATATTGCCATAATTTGCGGCGGGGCACCAAAATGGGAGATTACTTTTTTGAAGCCGGAGAAGATACCCTACCAAAAAAAATAAAAAACCTGGAAACACAAATATCCAAAGCAATAGTTACCGCGCTGCAAAGCAGGAAAAGGTAGAGTTCTAATGACTTATTGGAAATTCCCTGCAAATATATTTTATCCATTCAATTGGGTGCATTTGCATTTATATTTTTTATTATCTTTGTTATCCTTCCCTTTTCTGCACATACTGAAATAAATGCGTGAAAGTTGTTGGGCTTATTTTGACGATGTTTATTTAACCTAAACCGATAACCATGAAAAAAAGAATTACAAATCAAAATCCATTTTGCAACAAGGTCGTAAAAATATGGATGAATTGTATTTTACCGTCGCTCGTTTGTTTATTGTCGTTTAGCAACATAGGCGTGGCGCAGGGAACGTGGACGCCCTTAGCCAATCTTGCGCCTGATTACAACAGCGGTGTTATGCTATTGCTGACGGATGGTACCGTACTTGTAAAAACCTCTACCGGCTCCTCATACGGAAACACCTGGGATAAACTTACGCCTGACAGTAAGGGCAGCTATATTAATGGTACCTGGAGTACTATTGCACCCATGTACGACGACCGGCTTTATTTTTCATCGCAGGTGCTCCAAGACGGGCGTGTATATGTAGCCGGTGGCGAATATGGCTCCGGTGGTTCAGCGGGTGAAGTATATGACCCCCAAACTGATACGTGGACGCCAACCCCGTTGACAGGCTACTATGTTGGAGATGCAGAGTCAAAACTTCTTCCGGACGGTAAAGTTTTCCAGGCAATAGTAAATACCGCCGGTGGAGAAATATATACCGAAATTTGGGACCCTGCCACAAATACCTATACCGCGGGACCGGACTGTTTACGTCAGAACGGTGAAGCAGCATGGGTAGAACTACCTGATAGCAGTATTTTGTTTATTGATAATTTCGGAACAACATCCGAACGCTATATTCCCTCTGAAAATATATGGGTAGATGATAGTATAGTACCTGAAGAACTTTATGACGTTGTCGGCGAAATGGGCGCGGGGTTTTTATTACCCGACGGGCGTGCTTTTTTTCTCGGCGCCTCCGGGTACACTGTCTATTATACACCTTCAGGTACTACCAGCCCCGGCGTATGGGCAGCGGGTCCGGATATTCCAGATTCGCTGGGCACTCCCGACGCGGCATCGGCAATGATGCCTGACGGTAAAATTCTGATGGCTGTTTCGCCTATTGAAACGGGGGGGACAGATATTTTTCCATCTCCCACTACGTTCTACGAATTTGATTATACTACGAACACCTATACTTCACTTACCGCCCCCGACGGCACCGCATATTTAAACGAAGCCAGTTATTTTTCAAACATGCTTGACCTGCCCGATGGTACGGTACTCTTTGCCTCTCAAAGCAGCAACCAATACTATGAGTATACTCCCGATGGAACACCGCTCGCTGCAGGAAAGCCCGTAATTGATAGTATCATGCAAACCTCGTGCACGACATTTACTATAACAGGCAAACTGTTTAACGGCATTAGCCAGGGAGCCGCTTATGGCGATGACTGGCAAATGGCCACCAACTACCCTATCATAAGGATTACCTCGGGCACGACCGTTTATTACGCGCGCTCTTACAACTGGAACAGGACCGGAGTAATGACAGGCGCTTTGCGGGATACCGCACAATTTACTATCCCTGCGGGAGTAACTGCCGGAAAGTATAAGTTGGAGGTAATTGCAAATGGCATCGCATCTGACCCGCATACATTTATTCCGGGACCTCTTGCCATATCTCCATCTTCTCCATCAGTATGCTCAGGCTCTTCCATTACATTAACAGATTCCACATCCGGTGGTGTATGGAAAAGCACCCATGCTGCAGTCGCAACTATTGACTCTGTGACGGGGGTCGTTACTGCTTTGTCGACAGGAACTGCTACTATAAATTATACCTTACCACATGCAGCGTGTTCGACAAAAGTCACACTAACCGTCGACTTACCGCCATCAGCAGGTACCATAAGCGGCGCTGCAAGTGTATGCGTGGGTGCTGCAATAACCTTATCTGATGCAGCAACAGGCGGCAAATGGAGCAGTGCTAACGGTTCAGCAAAAGTTTCGGGCGGTACTGTTACGGGCGTATCGGCAGGTACCGACAGTATAAGGTACTCAGTTACCAACAGTTGCGCTACTGCAACAGCCGCGAAAGTAATTACCGTCAATCCATTGCCCAACGCGGGCGCCATAAGCGGCACGGACTCTGTGTGTATTGGTGATACACTTTCTCTTACAGAGACCGCTGCAGGTGGTACATGGAGCGCAACCAACGGCAATGCATCTGTTTCAAGCGGTGGTGATGTTCGTGGTATAGTCGCAGGTACAGATAAAATCACTTATACCAATACCAATGGTTGTGGTACTGCAAGTACTTCAAAAACAGTGCGTATTGTAGTTTGTAATGTGGAAGTAAATAATATGGCTGAACCTGCACAGGATATTACTCTATATCCTAACCCCGCGCAAAATAATATAATGATAACAGGAACAGTTCCGCTACGTAGTATTGCGATAAGCAATTTGGTTGGGCAGGTGGTATTTTCAGGTACATACAATGCCAATATGGTTGTTGTCTCTTTAGAAAAATTTCCGAGTGGTGTTTATATAGCTAAGATTAATGGTACGGAGGTGAGGAAGTTTGTGAAGGAGTAAGCCACCCCAACCCTAAAAGGTGACTTCGCGAGACTTTGCCCGTATGGCTTTTCACTTAGTAGTGCCGGTTATGAAATGTATATTATTGATGACGAAATAGTATAACTATTTTTTGGTTAACCTGTTACTCACTGCTCCTGTTAATATGATTCTGGAACTGTCATCTAAGTGGTAATTAAGGATTGGAATTATACAACTTAATTGCAGGTCGCTTTTGTTTTCTATGTCAAAATCAGCTTCCCTGATTTTATTGCTATTTAATATCTCTATTATAGGTGCACTTCCTTTGCTAATGCCAACATCAGCTTTTAATATACCTATATCATTGCTGTCAAGCACAAGATGACTTCCATTATCTTCGCTTATCTGTATGCTGTCTAATTTAAAGCCATGTAGTATGTTTTCAAAGTTTCTCCATTTATCGCCAATACTATCTTTTACCGGCTTATTATCGTAAATATATTTATTGTCAATATTCAGGTTCGTAATTGACGGGCATGAAATATATACCGGATTATAGTTGTAATCATCAGGATCATAAATGTCAAACAATTTATCATTTGCCGAATATATAACATCAATCTGCAAATGCTCGCCTTTTTGGCTAACATGGATATATTTAGTTGCATATTTGTTTACCATCACCCTAAATGGTCCTTGTACAATTTTCACATTGCCCAATTTAGAACAATTAACATCAATAGCGTTAAAGCCCTTGAAATTTAAAGGAATAAAATTCCTTAATGGGTTCAAGTAACTTTCGCTCATGTAAACAGCCTTTAGCTTGTAGTCATGGGCTAAAAGACAAACCAATGTTATGACGAATGCTGTTACTATTAATTTATTACTTGTTTTCATTTTGTTTATTTTTTGTTACGTAATTACTTAGTGTACTGTTCGTATCTTTTCTGAATGTCTTCAAACTTTATTCCAAGCAGGACCATTGTTCTGAATACCTCAGGCAGTTCCTGTTTCAGGAAACGCTCTTTTTTGTAAGCCTTTACCATTTTATCAGCATCGGGGGCAACAAAAAAACCCAGCCCCCTTTTGTTATAAATGACTTCCTGCTTTTGTAAAAACTCATACGAGCGCATGACCGTATTGGGGTTAACTTCCAGTTCTATTGCGAGCTCCCGTACCGATGGAAGCCTTTGCTCTGCATGCCATTTGCCTGTGAGAATGTTGTCACTCACATGCTCTGCAATCTGAAGATAGATAGCTTCATTGTCTCTGAATTCCATAATCGAACCTCTTATACTTGCTTTTCTTTTAATCTAAAATATGCTGCTGTCCAAAAAATAAATGTTATGAGTATCACCAACATGTACGGTAAATAATCTCCTGTTCCTTCGGGTAGGGTTATACTAATATAATGGTAACGGTCTTTTGTAACAAAATCAGCACTTATGAAAGGAACAGCACTTAATATATTTCTTTTTAGCATCGCCTCCATAATTTGTCTGTTAGCAATCAGAAATACCATCAATACAATTAGTGCGGCAAAAGTCGTTTTAATAAAATGGAACTTTTTAAAAAATATGGCGCCCCATATAGCTATGGCATGTAATACAGCATAAGCGATAAAAACATTTTTCATAGGGTAATGAAAAATATTAAGTAGCTCTTTCTTATGTTCTGCGTCCTCATGAAACAAATTTTGCATTGGCTCCATTACTATGTAAAAAATGCCAACAAAAACAAACTGAAATATTATATAAGAGTAGAGCCATTTGACAAAAAACTTTTCCAGAGGCGAAGCAGGCAATGTAAGCAATGCAATTGCTTTTTTTTGCTCGCCAAGTTCTGAAAAAACAGCGCTGGTAAATATAGTTCCTGATAGTAGAAACATAAACATAAATGTGATAAACTGAGTATCAATATCCATGGGTCGTTTATGCATTATCATATGGAAGCTAACCCAAATAAACAATATGCCTGTTATTACAACTAAAGACATTAAATAGCTTTTATAGTGCTCCGCAGTGTGTTTTCTAAATAGGTTACTAAAGCGGCTTAAACTAAATGAGTTGTTCATTTTTTATCGTTTTTTAAAATTTCAAGTACCGGTTGATTTCCACTGATAATTGCGTTGAACAATAGTTCAAGGTCTATTTTGCTGTTTTCTCCTGTGGTGTTTTGAAGGATTGCTTTTTTGCCGCGGATGTTTTCCTCTTCATACAAAACAGGCAAAGTATTTGTTTCCGCATAAGAACCAAAAATGAGTTTTCCGGCAATATCATCAATCTCACGGGTTACTACTATTTCATGGTCGTGCAATACAAGGAGGGTGTCTATGAGGCTGTCCAAATCCCTCACTTGATGGGTGGATATTATAATGCAGCGCTCCTCGGTTAAGGCAGCCGCAATCAGTTTCCTGAATTGTACTTTTGAAGGAATGTCAAGCCCGTTAGTCGGTTCATCCATAATGAGCAGGCTTGTATTGGTAGCAAGTCCGAAAGCGAGCATTGCCTTTTTTTGTTGCCCGAATGACAGCTTGTCGAGCATCGCCTCTGTATCAATATCGAGTACTTTTAAATGAGCGATATATTGAGCAACATTGAATTTCGGATAAAAGCTGCCTGTTCTTTTTGCAAACATGCGTGGTGTCAGAGACGGTACATATATATCTTCGGGAAGCAAGTAAATATCCTCTAATACAGCAACAGGTCTTTTTGAAACGTCCATATTATTGATGCGGCAGTTTCCTGAAATGGGGAACGCCAGTCCAATCATATTCTTCAACAGGGTTGATTTGCCCGCTCCGTTTTTCCCCAGCAGTCCGTATATATGTCCCTTATTTAATTGCAGATTAAGGTCGCTAAACAGTTGCTGCTTGCGGGTATAACTAAAACTCAGGCTTTGAATGGATACCATATTAATTAGTGTATTAGTCAAATAGTACACTGCAAATGTAGAAATGTTTTTTATATTTCCAAATTTTCATGATTTTTTTTATTCTGTGGCGAATATCTCTCCCAAACGCTACGTGAATCGGACAAAAAAAAACTACCCCTGAATTGACTGTTCAGGGGTAGCTCAATAAAATCTGTTATCTCTATTCCTTAATCAACTTCTGTGTCACCTTATTTTCTCCCGATGCCAGTTCTATCATGTAAACACCAGATGCCAGCTTGTCGACAGGCAATTCAATGCTGCCGTTTTGCTTCATGCCGAGGTTCATCGTTACAATGGTTGCTCCCGATACATCAAGCAATCTGATGGTAGTGTTTTGCACATTGTATGCTTCAAAACTTACTGTTACCAAATCTCTTGCAGGGTTGGGAACAACGGTTACCTTCAGTCCGTTTTCTCCGGTTTTCACCACTCCCCCATTGCCGGGTATTTCACCGAGTCCAAGTTCAAAACGGTTATCTCCTTGTGAGGCTGCATCTGCCGTGATATTGAACTTATATTCAGTTCCTTGTTCCAGGCGTTCATATTTTTTCAGGTACTTATCGTGCAGGTAGAGTTGTCCGTTCACAGGGAGTATTACGTTTTCAACCCTGAGGATGTACTGCTGTTGATAGTCGGTAGTAATGCCCAACGGAATAATTTTATTATCCGCATACGGACGTGCATCAATATTCAGGTACTGGCTATCCGGCAATATACTATAGAAATTCAGGTCGGGGTTCACCGGTTTGCCTGCATCGTAATTGTCATCATAAGCATCGGTTGCGTGCTCGTTGAATGATAGGTAGAACTTATCCCATGCTGTGTGTTCGCCATCATAAATGAATAGTGATACAAACTCATCTTCAGTCCTCAATAGTGTTTCAGAGTCTATGGCTGATTTATTGCTTTCGCTGAAGGTCAGCACATTGCCGCTTGCACGGGTTTGTATCTGGAATGATGCGTTACCTTCCATATAATACGGAGTACTGCTGATGGGCTTGGCTTCAAACGCCCCGCCGACTGCCAGGTACGGATTCCATACAAAGAATGCCGAACCGGATATTTTACCCGCGAGCTTGGCGTTGTAAACTATAGTTCCTATATCAACAGGCGACGGATAGGGGTTGCCAACCATGTTGTAGTTTGAATGCGGACCTGCCAGCATAGTATCCTTTACGGTTCCCTGATTAACAGGACCTGTCATGGTTATGGTTACCGGCGACGGTGTGTAGCAAGTAGAGCACACTGTCAACCCTTCTCCTTTTTTACCCCTGATAAACAAATTGATACCTTCCTTAGGTTTAAACGCATTAGCCCCAAGACCGTTCGTATTGGTAAACCAGGTCCAGCCCGGGTCGCTTGTCTTTGACGAAAACCCGATTATCGGATTATACCACTCACATGAAGGATTGTTGGTAGAAGTAGTAGTAAACCCGTGAATAGCACCTCCCGAACCGGTAATGTCTATGTATTTTTCGATTTGGCTAAGTGGTATAGATTTGCTGAACGGATGCGCCCAGAAACGGTATGCCCTGCGACCTCCTTCTATATACTGCTGAACATTGACATTACCTGAAATGCTGCCGCCTGTTATTGTCGCTATCCTTGCTGTGCCCGAAGCATTGGATAGCAGCGTCAGTCCGCCATGAGTGATCAGTGTGCCTTCATTCATAGTGAGTGTGCCGGTTATATAAGTGGTATCGCCCGTATTAATGCTTACATCGCTGCTGCCACCGGTAGAGTTGCTGATGATGAGGTTGCTGATTGCGCCTTCCCCATATAATATTTGGGGCGTTGTACCGTTAACCACTAAATTACCACTCCCTGTTACAACTCCGGAATTTAATACCCCGCCTGTTACGCCGAGGGTACCTCCCGGGTTAATAGTCAAACTGTCTCCTGCTGCAATAGATAAACTATCAATGGTATAAAAAGAGTCCACACCGATAACCGGCATTATAGTTACTCCCGATGGAATGATAGCCGGAAGAGATGCAGTCGGAACAACCCCACATGACCAGTTGGATGTTATGCTCCAATCACTCGATATGGCTCCTGTCCATTCATTGACAGAATCCACCGTAACGTTAGTGGTTGCCGTTGCAATACAACTAAGACTATCTGTAACGGTTAAGCTATAAATACCCGTGGCAGATGTAATTGCACTGCTTATAACCTGGGCAGCCCCGGTAGCGCTGTAGCTATCCGGTCCGCTCCATACATAACTATACGAACCTGTGCCGCTGCTCGCGGAGGAATTAAAGGTCAAATCGCCGCCTGAGCATATGGGGCTGTTACTGCCGATAGATGTGATGGATGGATTTGGATTGACGGTAAATGCTCCTGAGAGCGAAGCACTGCCGCAATCATTGGTAAGGGTATAAGTTATCGTAGCAGTTCCTGCCGTCACTCCTGTTACATTGCCTGTGCTATTTACCTTTGCAATTGCAGTATCGCTGGTGCTCCATACGCCTCCTGTTACCGAAGCGCTCAATAAAGTAGTTAGACCCGCGCATACCGAACTGCTGCCTCCTAAAGTGCCTGTAGCGGGTAATGATTTAACGGTTACGGAAATTGAATCTGCAGTTGTACCGCAGGCATCCGATACCGTATAAGTTATAGTAGCGCTGCCTGAAGCTACGCCCGATACGACACCTGCCCCTGAAGGGGTAACAGTGGCAATAGTAGAATCACTTGTGCTCCAACTACCGCCTGAGGTGGAATCCGATAAGGTGGTAGTTGCGCCTATACATACGGAATCCAAACCTGTTATCATTTTTGCCGTAGCGTTAACGGATACTGTCGCTGAACTACTGGTTGTGCCGCAGGTATTTGAAACAACATAAGTAATCGTTGCCGTGCCTGCAGCTACACCTGTTACATTACCGGAAGCATCAACAGCAGCTACAGTTGTGCTGTCGCTGCTCCACTCTCCGTCAAAGGTAGTATCAGACAAAGTGGTTACCGAACCAACGCATACCAGCGTTGTGCCTGTTATAACATTGGCAGGTGCATTAATAATTATTAATGCCGACTCGCTGCTGATACCGCACGCATTGGTTACTGTATAAGTAATAGTAGTGGTGTCTTGCGATAAACCACCAATTACATCACCAAGGTCATCTACAGTAGCTGCTGCCGAATTAAGGCTGTTCCATACACCGCCTGTGGTAGCATCCACCAAGTTAGTTATCGTTCCTTCACACAAGGTATCATAACCTTCTATAGGTGCTGCAAACGTATCTACTGTTATTAATAAAGCCTTGCTATTAGTACCGCAACCATTAGTCACAGTATAGGTTATGATATCGCCGCCGACAGTTATGCCGTTTACATTGCCTGCGTCATCCACAGTAGCATTACCATTGCTCGCACTCCAAACACCGCCTGTATCTCCACTGCTGCTTAGTATTAAAGATGATGATATGCATACAGAATCGCCACCGGTAATATTGCCTGCTTTAGGCAACGGGTTTATCGTAATTACAAATGTAGCTTTTGCTATACCACAACTATTGGTTACCGTATAAGTTATCGTGTCGACACCGGCGCTTACTCCTGTTACCCTGCCCGCACTATTTACAGTTGCATGACCATTGCTTGCACTCCATACACCGCCCGCGCTTCCGCTGCTGCTAAGCATTACTGAAGACAATACGCATACTGAATCTGTGCCACTGATACTGCCTGCATTGGGCAACGGGTTAACTCTAATCGCTATTGTTGTACTATCAACACCACAACTATTGGTTACCTTATATTTTATCGTATCAACACCGGCGCTTACGCCTGTTACCATGCCTGCGCTATTTACAGTTGCGCTACCGTTGCTTGCACTCCACACACCACTTATGTCGCCACTGCTGCTTAGAATTACAGAAGATAATACGCATACTGAATCCGTGCCGCTAATACTGCCTGCATTGGGCAACGGGTTAACTCTAATCGCTATTGTAGTACTATCAACACCACAACTATTGGTTACCTTATAAGTTATCGTATCAACACCAGCACTTGTGCCTGTTACTCTGCCTGCACTATTTACAGTAGCGTTACCGTTGCTGGCACTCCATACACCGCCAGTGCTTCCACTGCTGCTAAGCGTTACTGAAGACAATACACATACTGAATCTATGCCACTGATACTGCCTGCATCAGGCAACGGGTTCACTTTAATTTCGGTGTGAGCAGTACTAATGCCGCATGAATTCGTTATTTTATAAGTTAGTGTTGCCATGCCCACTGACACCCCTCTCACATTACCTAACCCTGCCCCTGAAGGGGTTACAGTGGCTATCGTAGAATCACTGCTAATCCATACGCCTCCGGTACTGGTATCCGACAAAGTAACTACAGCGCCTGAACATACAGAATCCGTTCCTGTTATGGGAGCCGCAGGGCTTTGAACTGAAATTACAGCAGTTGCGGTGTTTGTAACACATGAATTCATTACTGTATAAATTATGTAAGCTGTGCCCGGTGTTACACCGCTCACATGCCCCAAACTGTTCACAGTAGCTATGGTAGAATCACTGCTACTCCACACCCCGCCGGTACTGTCCTCGGATAATATGGTTATAAAACCTGTACATACGGCACCCGGACCGGTGATACTTCCCGCACCGGGCAATGAAATGATTGTTAAGACCATTGAGGCGCTCGCTGTGCCACAACTGTTGGTTACAGTATAGAAAACAGAATCGATTCCCCCCGGCGCCACACCAAATACATTGCCCGAATCGTCAATGTCTGCTATTGTATAATCACTAAGGCTCCAAAGCCCGCCGGGACTTGTATCAGACAGAGTGGTTATAGAGCCCGCACATACGGAATCTGTACCGTTGATAACTCCTGCGTCGGGTAACGGATTCACCTTAATTACTATTGCAGCGCTATCGGAACCACAACTATTCGCTACAGAATATGTTATCGTATCAATGCCTGCGCTCACACCCGTTACAACTCCTGCACTATTTACAGTAGCGCTGCTATTGCTTGGACTCCATAAACCGCCTGCATCTCCGCTGCCGCTAAGCGTTACTGAAGACAGTACACACACAGAATCTGTACCGCTGATGCTACCTGCACTGAGTATCGGCACAATGGCAATTACCATTGTAGCGCTGTCAACACCACAACTATTGGTTACAGTATATGTTATAGTATCCAAACCGGCGCTGACTCCCGTTACAACACCTGCACTATTTACGGTAGCATTACCATTGCGTGCACTCCAGAGACCACCTGTGTCGCCACTACTACTTAGTGTGACTGAAGATGTTCCACAAATGGAATCTGTACCGCTGATGCTGCCCGCATTGGGTAATGGGTCAACTGTGATTGTCATTGTGTTGCTGTCTGTTCCGCAACCGTTAGATACTTTATAAATAATTGTATCAACACCAGCACTCACTCCCACTACAGTACCGGCACTATTTACAGTAGCACTGCCATTGCTTGTACTCCATAAACCGCCTATATCGCCACTGCTGCTTAGCGTTACTGATGATAATACACATACTGAATCGGTGCCGCTGATACTGCCTGCATTAGGCAAGGGGTCAATTGTAATTACTATTGTGCTGCTGTCTATACCGCAACCATTAGTTACTTTATAAATTATCGTATCAACACCTGCACTGACTCCGGTTACAATACCCCCACTATTTACAGTAGCGCTTCCATTGCTTGCATTCCAAATACCACCTGTATCTCCACTGCTGCTTAATGTTACTGAAGATAATACGCATACTGAATCTGTACCGTTGATAGTGCCTGCATCGGGTAATGGATTTACTGTAATTATCGCAGTGGTACCTGATGTGCAACCGTCATTGGTTACAGTGTAGTTTATGGTATCACTACCGGCGGCGGCGCCGGTTACCAAGCCGATGCTGCTTATCGTGGCATTGCCATTGCTTGCGCTCCATACACCTCCTGTATCTCCGCTGCTGCTAAAGGCTACCGGTGATGATACACATACCGAACTTGCTCCGCTGATCGTGCCGGCATCCGGTAACGGGTTAACCTTTACTGCAACAGACTGACTACTTATTCCACATGAGTTAGTAACCGTATAAGTTATTGTATCCGTTCCTGCCGCTATGCCTTTTACATTACCCAAACTGTCGACCTTTGTTATTGTAGTATCACTTGTACTCCATGTGCCGCCGGTAGTAGTGTCTGACAGCATAATTACGGAACCTGCACATACAGAATCTGTGCCTGTTATTATCGACGCAGGAGTCTGAACTATAATTGCAGCAGTGCTGCTGGTAGTGCCGCATACATTCGTTACGGTATAAGATATAATAGCAGTACCCTGAGATACCCCGGTTACAATACCTGAACTGCTCACGGTTGCTATCGCAGCGTTACTTGTACTCCATGTGCCGCCGCTACTAATATCTGACAGGGGAATTACAGAGCCTGCACATATTGTATCGGGATTGGCGCTGACAGGAAATGGTAATGCGCCGACCTTCCTGATAACATTATTATTCTGGTCA
>Ga0207047_1147_pt1 | contig 16422 bp, 6 predicted proteins | sample Alteio_BWMinCont_67_FD_153302 | JGI IMG/M metagenome (GOLD analysis project Ga0207047, IMG submission 153302) | Enriched cells from forest soil in Barre Woods Harvard Forest LTER site, Petersham, Massachusetts, United States -... | ecosystem: Environmental > Terrestrial > Soil > Temperate forest >...
ATAGTGGATAGCGCCTTCTTCATTACCAATCACAGCATATCAACAAATGTTGATTTGGGCTCAGATAGCATGGTAGGTTGTTATGGCATTCGGGTATCCTCTCACACTTATAGCCTCGTGCAGTTGAACTACAACAACATGTACAATCTGCAAAACGGCATATCCATGTCCACAAGCGGCACCGGCAGCGGCACTGCGGGCAATGTGTACATCAACAGCGATACCCTTTCGTGCTGCCTTGCGGGCGATGCGCTCGGCAGCCGGTTTATGATTGTTCCCGTCAGTGTGGCAGAGCCAACGGAAAAACCCGGGCAGACAGGCGAAATAATTATAGACAGTAATAGTATCCGCAATGCGTTCACGGGCATACAGGTAACCGGCTACGAAACAAACGCCTCCATAGTGCGCAACAACTACATCACGCTCGTCAAGGGTCCCGACACGGAACTTGCGCCTGGCGGTATGCAATATGGCATTTATGAAACCAACTGTGTAGTCGACAGCGTGCTTAATAACACCGTAATAGGAGTAGGCGCCAATACCCCCGCACACAGTTCATCGCTCGGCAGCCAGCAAATAGTGGGCGTCCTTATTGGCGATGCGTACTCACCCACAACAGGTGATAGCACTACGCTCATAGCCTGCAATTATGTGGACAGCCTCAATGAAGGCTTCATGTTCGAATATGGTAATTCCTCGCTGCAGTGGGTCAACAATCAAATGACCGATTGCTATTACGGTTTCGTCCTCAACGGAAGCGCCGCAGTCATCGGCTCCCAGGTCAACACCAACACCCCTTCCGACAACGAGTGGCTGGGCAACGACTGGTCAGGCTCGCAATACCAGACCTATGTGTATTATGCCACCGCTACAAATTCAAAATTGTATGTGCTCACCACTCCCGCCTATTACGAGCCAACCTACAACGGTACGAGCGGCTCTACTGCATATACCGTTAACACAAGTTTATTCGAAAACGCGCAGTATAGTTTTAGTCCCTATAGCTGTTCAGCCTATGGTTCAGATTTGCGGGTTATGAGCGGCACGGATACCCCAGGTCGCAAAGCACAATTGTTGCGGTATTATGAGCAGGTGGCGAAAAATAACATAGCATATGCTGCAGACGCGAAAATTGATAACTGGCTTGCCCAGATGAAACTGTGGAAAACCCTTCAGCATAACCCCTCTTTGGAAGACAGTTCCCTGCTCCTCCAAAAATTTGACAGCCTTGCATCACACAGCCGTTATGCCTACCTCACAAGTATAGAAGACGATATTGTCTCCAATAATTTAACCGCAGCAGCCACAAAAATAAGCGCCTATGCTGCTGCTGCTGACACCCTCGCCATAGGCGGGGTCAGGCTCGCCGATGACACTGTCGCCAATTACATCGTCCATCATTATATAGATTTCTATCACCTCTACATCAAATACCTGAACGGTACCATGACAGGCGATGACAGCACAGCAGTAGGCACATTGGCAAACCTATGCCCCCTCACCCACGGCGCGGTAGTGTACAAGGCAAGAGCGCTCTACTCCATACTCTACGTGCCGCGGCTCTACAAAGACGATTGCCCCGTTAATACAGCCGACAATTCAATGGCGAGAAACAGTAATCCTTATGATATTACCGGTGCTAATCAACTGTATAGTCTATACCCCAACCCCAACGACGGTAATTTCACCATAGTGCAGGGAATTATTGATAACAATCCGGTAGCTGCCGAAATCCGCGATGTACTCGGGCAAAGCCTATACAAAGGCAGCCTCCTGTTCAGCAACGGAGTAAGCAAACTCAATATTGGCAGCAGGGCGTCAGGCTTATACCTGCTACAATTAACCGACAGCAATGGCAGGACGTTTATATTCAAGTTTGTGGTGGAATAGTAAGTGGAATCGTTTTTGAAGGAAAAGTAAAGGGGGCGTAATGTCCCTTTACTTTTTTAGTCTAAGTCCTGCCATTTGCCTTTATGGCATTTGTGAGTGGCTATATGAGTATTGCAGCCTCTGGAATTCACCGATGGCACATGGGTCAACCTTATCTCCCCAAAGTGGTTTAGACCCCGATTTCCATCTCCCCGCCCTACAAACCCGTTACCATTAGAAATTCCCGCCATTTGATAAATCCAGACTATTCAATCTTTATACCTTAAGCCGCCCCGATTCTTATAATAATGCCGCTCAGTAAAAATCAATAATCCCAATCTATACCACCTTGTTGATGTCCAGCACCTATGGTTACTGATAGTGCTATCAATCCCTTACATTGCATCCCCTATCTCCATGGGCGGTGATTGACGGTTTATTTTAAAATCTTTGGGTTCTCCTGTTGACGGTTGTGGGTCAGAGCAGGAATTTTGTCAATCCCGATAATTTTCAGTCTCCAAAGAAAATATAATCTATCTAAAAGAAAAAGACTGCTATAGCAATAAAGAGCAAAACGTTCATTCAATACAACATCAGTTTGTATTCAGGAATCAACCTTGTAAAGACCTGATGAAGTATATATTGCAATTGGTTGACATGATGTATTTTTTGGAACCCTATTCGGTTTTGCCGAAAAAATCAGAATATCCTTTCTATGATTCTTGTTTTCTTATAATAAGCCCAATTGTGGGGAGGAATATATTTTCGTTTGAAACTCCGACATAAAGAGTGTATTGACATCCCATGTTGGGTTTAGATTACTGTCAGGAGTCAAACCTGGCAGGATTTGGGGGATATATCAATAAGTTAAGTTTTCCATAAGAAGAGCAGAGAAGGATAGGGCTCGGAACATTAGAGAAATAATAATGCACAAAAAAATGCAAGTATTTTTTATACCTTAGTATCCCTTTTGAATAAAGGATAATTCTTTATTATCAGCATCTAAATATGTCTATTAGAATACCTCTGAGCAAAGTTCCTCCTAATAAAATCTCAATCTCATTTACGTGGGATGATAATTCAATCCGACATATTTCTATAATTGCACCATTGTTCATTGAAAATGGATTGAGATGCACGTTTTATATTGTACCGGGGGATCAGAAATTTGATTCTCTATTCTCCCTAGAATATTCTGATTTGGCAAAAAAGGGATTTGAAATTGGCAGTCATAGCTACTCTCATCAATACATGAGTTCTTTGTCAAAACAAGAATCAGAAGAAGAGTTCAATAAGGCTGTAAAGAAAATTCTCAAATATATTAATCAATATCCTTTCAGTTTTGCTTTTCCTAACCATGACTATAATGATATACTCATTAACAAGGCTCGCAGTTATCATCTTGAAACGAGAAACACACTCTTCAATGCAATACGCTTCAGTATAAAAACTGACACTTCCCTAAAAGATATGATAGAGGCAGTAGATGAAGCAATTTCAAATAAAACCAATCTAATATTCTCAGGACATTCGATTATCACGGAAGAAGAATATTATAACAAGCAAAATGGTGAAGGATATCAACCTATGCGTACTATAATATTGTCGGAGCTCTTATTCTATTTGAAAAAAGCTGTATCTAAAGCAGATGTGTTGACCTTTTCACAATCGGCATTGAGAGAATTCATTAAGAAAACAGCATGCCTTCAGAATGAGGAGTGGATAATTAGTACAGAACAGTTAAGAGCGTTGGGAAAATTCCATATCACGCAGGAAAATATTATGTCCATTTTATGATTAGTTATTCTGACAATCCGATTCTTACTGTTATTGTCCCTGTTTACAACACTGCGACATATCTTGTTAAATGTCTTGACTCAATCGTGAATCAAAGTTTAAAGGATATTGAACTCCTGATTATAAATGATCAGTCTACAGATGGTTCAGAAGCCATAATTCACCAATATACTGCTAAAAATAAGGCTATTAAGTCTTTTTGCACTGCAACTAAAACTTTAGCAGGAGGATCACGTAATCTTGGTATTCATCATGCAAAAGGAAAATATGTTGGTTTTGTAGATAGCGATGATTGGATTGATACTAATATGTATGAAAAAGCAATCGGTCTGTTAGAAAAATCAATGGCTGATATTGCTATCTGTGGGGTAATTAAAGAATATGAAAGTCCCTTCGATGCCTATTATAAATATACTTATAATGTAGAAAACATTATTGAAGGACGATTTGCATTCGAATTGCTAACTCGAAGGTTTAATCAAGATATATCAATTAGCCCAATTGCTTGCAATAAAGTATATAAATTAAGCTTCTTAAGGCAATACAAACTATTCTTTTTGCCTAATAATTATAACGAAGATGACCTATTTAATTACCAATGTTTTATTAAAGCTAATAAAGTTGCAATTACCCCTAATACTTTTTACCATTATTATCAAAGAAATAACTCTATTACTCATTCATTCTCCAAAAAGCACATCGAGGACTTAATGGAAGCATTTTTAGTTATGAAAGAATATATGGAGAGGGATAATCTATTTGAACCTTACAAAAATCACTTTTATTCTTATTTTGAAAAATGTGCCAGCTTTGTATTGAACCTATTAATTTTAAAAGAACAAAACATAGAAATTCAAAATAAATACTTACAATATTTTTTATCAAAAAGTCAATCCTTTTTATATACACCTGATTATCTTGAGTATTGTGGGGCACAAAGGCTTCGAAATTTATTCAACCCTTTACCTATAAAATAAAGTAGTCTTTAATATAATTACCGTATTTATCATTAAAATCGGACAGATACTTTGTATTATTTTTCTTGTCTATTCTTGAAAATGCAATGTGGCTATGCTTAAGCACAAACAACTGATTTGTTTTGACAATATCCTCTATCCTATAGCTAATCCATTTTTTTATTGCAAGAGCACCAGAATCGCTTTCTAACTTACCTATTGCCGAAATAATACTTACTGCTGTAAAATAATTTTCTTCAATTAGCAATTGGCTTATCAAGCTGTCTTCCGCCTCATAAAGTCTTTTCTCTCCAACTATGTCTGCCAAATGTTCTCGTATATAGCAGTTTTCATGAAAAAGAGAATCAACAATAATGCTATCGATTACTTTGTCATTTGTTATCATTAAAAATCGCTCTACTTTGTATCTGTTTAAATCAATGGTTGCAGATTTTGAATTTGAGAAATAATTAATTATCCAACTCATAGCAGAGTTTATTTTGACCCTTTGAGATGATAAGCTTATAGAAAGGTCTGTTTGATAAGATATAATATCAGATTTGCTCAATTTTTGATCTGTAAATAGATTGCCGTATAGAAAATCATACGTGATTTTATCTGTAATAGTATATTTTGAGCAGATTACTATCGTTTCAAATAATACTTTCATGAGGCCACTGAGAAAATTATGGTTACCATCCTTGAATATATCATTAATAATTTCAAGCAGCTTCTTAAAAAAACATTCTATATCCTGCTCTTTCAAATCATCAAGTTGATCATATAAAATATCAGTAGTAATAGGAATTAAGTCGCCTAAATTTGCTTGCAAATGGTCCACAAATTCCTCCTTATTATCATGTATAATAGTAATGATATTTCGCTGCTGCAAGGCTTCATAAAAACTCAATAAATATTTATTTTCTTTGAGTGTTTTAAGAATGTTTGATGTTAAATACTTGATATTAGCCGGATCGTAAACTATGTTATTTATGTGTCTGATGTCAAATGGGATGTCTTGAACTTTCTGAGTTATGAGAACTATATTTTGGGCATCTTTAAAAGTATGAGCAACTCCAAGTTCATAAAACACATTGGGGTTTTGATTTGTAAGATCTGCTATAATAAATTGGGACCTTAGAATTTCATTTAGGATAGTATTCAATATGGGTTTACTGCCCAAAATTTCATCGGCGCGGTTACAAACGTATCCATTATCATTTAATGCCTTTTTTATATTACCATAAATATTGTCAAAATTTTCATTAAAAGGCATTAGAATAAAACACCTGTTCTTTTCAGTAGGAATCCTTGAGCTTCTGAATTGTTTTGGATATATATTATAGCTGTCCATTGATAATAAAGAATTATCCTTTATTCAGGACGGCTAATTATTTCCATGGAAAAATCCTTTCTTGGGTGCTTTGTTCTAAGAATTTGTTTTTGCTTCTCTTTATTAACGTGGGTATATATCTGCGTTGTCATTATTGAACTATGCCCAAGCATAGATTGTATATATTTTATATCTACGTCTTTTTCGAGTAATAGAGTAGCAAAAGAATGCCTGAAAACATGCGGTGTGACGTGCATTTGGATTTGGGCTTTATTTGAGAGGTTTCTAACTATATTCCTTATGGATTGGTCTGATAGTTTATTATTAAACCGGTTTATTAAAAAATAATTATCTGCAATTTTTATTTTGCTGAGCGACAGTTTTCGGTATCTTTTCAAGATGGCTATTGTTTCTTTATTGCAAATCTGAATCATCCGTTCCCTATCTCCCTTTCCTCTTATTATTACTTGCCCAGAATGTAAATCAATTTGGTCGTCTTTTAAATTTGCAATTTCGGATACCCTGCTGCCGGTAGCAAATAGTAATTCTACTACAACGATGTTTCTAATTTCTGCGAAATAAGAATAACTTCCATCGTCTTCTGAAGTTACGTTTGCTTTATATGCCGATTTAAAAATCTCTCCTATCTCTTTTATATTAAGTACTCGTGGCAATTGTTTAGACTCTTTAATTTTTATTCGCATTTTCCGCAAAGGATTCGACGTGATTATGTCGTCAAACTCTAAATAGTTAAACATAGCCTTAACTGTAGCAATCTTTCTCTTTATTGATTTAGGCTTTAGGATTGATATAGCTTCTAAGTAATCACGCAATTCAATTTTTGTTATTTTACCAACAGTTGTGTCGTATTTTTTTTCCAGAAGGAATTTGTAAAATTGGCTGAGATCTGTTTGGTATGCTTTAATGGTTTTTGAGCTTAAGTTTTTTTCAAATTTACAATGGTTAATAAATCCCTGGGTAGCAAATTGAAGTGTACACATCACAATATTTGTTTAAGTTAATAAATGTATTTCTACGCAAATATCATACTGCGCACCCTACAATTCTTTTTAAGCAATACGCGCCGTCCGGCAATCGTCGGAATTCAAGAACACAAAAACACCGTCACAGTTGGGAATATAGGTAAGCGCCTAAGTCAGTCCATAAACAGTTTGTCAGAATTTAAGCTGGACGGGATTTTTTCATATATCGGATGCCATCCCGTAGACGAGGCGTAGAGGAAACGCGCTACCGTCGCTGAAACTATGGCGGGTAATACGAGATGGGATAATTTGGGGAAACGCAGAAATCAGCTATGGCGGATTGATTGCCGTGCGTGCCTAAAAAGATAAACGTCTGCGACGGAAATCCTTGGCATAAGCCAACTTATTGCCTCAATTGCAACCATGTACTGGCTATATGCCGCATTAGTTTATGATAGTTATAGTGGCGATAATACATGTGCGGAGGTTTGATAAGACTAGTACAAACCAAAACAACAATTATTAAAATAAATTATATAAAAATAATAAGACAATAATTATTTTTTAAAATAACTTTGGATATAATCAATTCTGAAATTCTCAACATGCGCATTTTAACAAAGAAGGTATTATAAACTAAAAGAAACACATGAATAAAGGAAATACTAAAACCACTTGTTATGAAAAAAAATTTTCTCATTTCTTTTTTTTTGTTGTTATGTTGTATAAATATTTCAATTGCACAATACGTGTATTCTTGCAAGAGCACTGTAAATATTAGGCTCGGTGATTGCACCACAGATACTACATTAGGAACTGTTCCAATCGGTCAATCATTTTTTGTTGATTCCACAACTCCAACGAGTTGTGGATATACTTGGTATCAAATGGATATTCCAAGCGCACATACTAAGTCTCCCACAACTGCATATGCAGCCGCTACCTATTTCAATATTTCCTTAACTCCAAATAATTATCTTACTGTGAGGGGTTCTTCACCTGGTCTCTTAATTCATAATTCACCTGAGGGACCGCATACTTGGATATATTATGCTGGAGAACCGAATTATGCATCATTTGAAAATGGACAGAAACTTGCACTAACATCTGCCTCACCTAGTAAAATAGGGGTCGATACATGGTATCAGGTTTATTTAACCCCAAATTGTTATGATACAACTACTGGTGGTGGTGGCACTCAAGTGTTAACCGGTTGGGTGAGTAATGGAATAAGTTCAGGATATGGTCCGCTCGTAGTTCCGTATGGGTGTTCAAATTCTACAGCACCTACATTAATATCAGTCAGTTCAGCAGGTTCTTCATATACTTTAACAGTTTCTGGGGGGGCATTGGGAACAGGTGCTTCATGGAATTGGTATTCCGGGAGTTGTGGGGGAACGTCTTTAGGGACAGGTAGCTCAATTACAGTATCACCTTCTTCAATAACTACTTACTATGTAAGGGCTGAGGGAACTTGTTATACTACCTATACTTTGTGTGCAAGTACTATTATTACTCCTTGTACACCTCCATCTCCTCCAACGGTTTCTGCTTCTATTATAACTGACTCATCGTTCTATGCCAATTGGAGTAGCGTATCAGGGGCATCAAGTTATTACCTCGAAATAGCTACAAACCCCTCTTTTATTAGTCCTTTCATAAGTGGGGCCGTTGGTTCTAAAACTTCTTATTATGTTTCAGGTTTATCGTGCGGTACAACCTATTATTATCATGTAAAAGCAGTTAATAGTTGTGGGTCGAGTGGATATGCTTCAGTTCCGGTAACTACAAGTGCTTGTTGTACATCCCCTTATGCAGTATCAGTATCTGGTGGAGGTTCTTATTGTAGTGGAACAACTGCACATTTATATGCATCAGGTGGCAGTGGCGGCACAATATATTATCAAGGTACAACTTCCGGTGGCACAAGTACTTCATACCCATATTCATCTTGGCCAATAACTGCATCTGGTACTTATTACTTTCGGTCATGGGCTGGAGGAAGTTGTTGGGGACCGGAAGGATACGCGACTGTAACCTTTAACCCACTTCCTTCAGCAGTAACAGTAAGTGGCGGAGGCTCTTTTTCAGGTAGCACGACTCTAATAGCTTCTAACGGCGGTAGCGGCACCATTTATTATCAAGGTACAACCTCAGGTGGTACATGTACTACGTGTGGGGGTAGTTCATATTCTGTTAGTTCTTCAGGGACATATTATTTCCGGGCACTCTCAACTTCCGGTTGCTGGGGAGATGAAGGTTATGCTACAGTATCAATTGGAAGTATTCCTGCCGCAGGTTTTTCATTTACATCCGGACCACTAAAAGTAGGAGAATCAACTGCAACAAATAATACATCTTCAGGCACCATTACAGGCTATACATGGACTGTTAATCCAACATCAGGTGTATCACCTGCAACATCATCAGTTGCTACACCTACTTTTTCTTTTTCTAAAGCAAATATTTATACTGTTTCTTTAACTGTTCATAACGAATATGGAGATAATACCACGACCAAAACTATCATAGTCAATGCACAGCCTACAGCCTCACATGAAAGTACAAGCGGCAAAAGCCCTCAAACCTCAGACCCAATAAACCTAGCAACCGGAATTTACAATTACAATCATACTGATTTTAATATCCGCGCTGTGAATAGTTATTTGAATTTCACCCGGTATTACAGTACCGTAAATGCGGCACGTAACAGCACGCTAGGATTTGGGTGGTCTCATTCTTATGATTATCAAATAACCAATTACGGGGACTCATTGTGGGATGTGCATTACGGGGATGGACACAACAGCACTTTCTTACCATTAACAGGAGGTAGCGGTACTTCTTTTTCATTGTTTGCAGATACTTACGAAAAATTGTTTAGAGATCCGGGAACAAGAAAATATGTACTCGCTTTCAAAACAGGAGAAACCTATAATTTTGATAGTACAGGGCGATTGGATACTATCTCAGACTTGAACGGGAATGTTACCACACTCAATTATACAAGCGGTTCCTCTATGAGTGAAAATCTTACTACAGTGATGGCTCCCGGAGGAAGGTCGCTGCATCTCGCTTATTCGGGTTCAAAACTAATTAGCATCTCTGACCCTTTAGGGCGTACGGTTGTTATAGATACTGATGCAAATGGTAACCTGTTTCATGCAACTGACCATGGTTCTGGAGTAACTCAATTTTTCTATGACAGCCTGCATTTAATGACGCGTATAATAAGACCACGAGGAGACACCTTATTGACCAATGTTTATGATACTTTTAATCGTGTAATTACTCAATATGATGCTCTGAACCAGGCAACTATCATATCCTACAATACACCTGATTCGGGTTATGTATTTGTTACAAAACCGGGTAGTCATACAATCACAGCAAAATACAACAGGAGCTATAGCAAGATTTTAGAGATAGATGAATTAGGATACATTAAATCCTATGGCTATGATAGCGCTAATAATGTAATAGCTGATACTAATGAAAACGGGGATACTAATGCTTATATTTATGACAGCCTTGGTAACTGTATTTCTATACTTAATGCCGAAAGCGCTGTAACACAGTTAAGTTATAATACTTTATGCAGACCTATAAAGATAACAGACCCATTGGGGAATTTTGATAGTTTGTTATACGATAGTCATTATAATCTTTCCGTTATTCAATTACCGAACGGAGGCACAAAAAGTTTTACTTATTATGCTAATGGTCTGGATAGTAGTATGACAGATGCCAATGGTAATGTAACTCTATTTAATTATAATTCTTTCGGCGACTTGACGAGTGTTGTAACACCATCGGGAACAAGATATTTTTCTTACGACTCTTCCGGCAGGAAAGTATCTCAAACTGATGAAAACGGATACGTTACAACATTCACCTATAATAATAACGACATGGTAGTGTTGGTAACAGATGCTTATGGACAGACTATAAAAGATTCTTTTGATGCAGACAATAACCTGGTTTTGGAAACTGATAAAAGAGGTATTTCAACTGCTTACAACTACGATTCAAAAAACAGAGTATCCTCCATAACAGACGCTACAGGTGGAACACAGTATTTTTATTATGATTCAAGTGATAATATAAATCAAATTACAGATGCGAACACGCACAATACCTATTTCACTTACGACCATAGAAACCGGGTACTTTCAATAAGCAATTCAATTACCACAATTCATAACGCTTATGACCCTGTAGGAAACAAAATCAGCGAAACGGATTCATTGGGACATACTAAATATTTTGGCTATGATGTAGTGAACAGGCTTATTACCTCTGTTGATGGAATGGGAGATACAGCACACTACACTTACTACACAACAGGGAGATTGAAAAAAGTTACAGACCCGATGGGTAGGGGAACTCAATATCATTATACTTCAATAGGTATGTTAGACACTGTTAAAGACGCGTTTAATCATACGACAACAATAGGTTATGATGCTAATGGAAACCAAGTTTCAATTTTTGACCCCAATAGACATAACAAGAGTATTGTTTATGATGCATCTAACCGGGTGAAAAAAATAACCAATGCGGATAATAATGTTGACAGCTTTTCTTACGATGCTGTGGGTAATGTAGTGCTTGAAACAAAGCCAACCGGAACCATCTCAAAAGATTACGACTCACTCAATCGGCTTAAACATGTAATCAATTCTCCCGGAGATAAATGTACTTATACCTATGACCAGAATAATAACATTAATTCTATAACCAACAAAACAGGCACCTCTTATTTTAATTACGATAGCCTCAACCGCCCCATTCAATACACCGATATGTTTGGTAAAACCGTTGGTTACCAATACGACCATGTTGGTAACAGGACGGCAATTTTTTATCCGGGTGGCAATACTGTAACCTATATTTATAATAATGCTGATTTACTCACAAGCGTTAGTGACTGGTTGAGCCATACTACAACTTACTATTATGATGAAAATGGAATGCTTAAATATATGCTCTATCCGAAAGGGGATACGTGTTTCTATGTGTTTGATAGCGCTAACCGGATTACCATGCAAGGCAATAGCTCACCTGCTACCGGTATTATCAATAAGAGTATTTTTACACTCAATGCTAATGGGGCGCGGATTGGAGAGCAAAGAACGGGCAGTATTCCTTTTCATCTTACTGCCGCCTCATTGATTGATAGTTTTAGTGCTGATAATAAGCTGACATCCGTTTCCGGAACAACTTATACCAATGATGCTTCGGGCAACAGGGTTGATGCCGGCGGAACAACTTATACTTTTTCTGTTGACAATTTATTGAATAGTATTAATGCTTCGACAGGTAACACAACCTTTCTTTACGATGCATTTGGCGATAGAGTGGGAAAAGAAAATAGTACAGGAGCGATACGATATGTATTGGATGTAACAAGCGGGTTATCGCAGGTGCTACAGGAAACAGACAGTACGAGCGCTGTAAGAGCAAACTATATTTATGGATTAGGTTTGATTGCCCGAATAGATTCCACAGGCTATACCCAATATTATCACTACGATGCTATGCACAATACTGTAGCCCTTAGCAATGATAGCGGCAAAATAACTGATACTTATACCTACGACCCCTTTGGTGTTTTGCTTAAACATATAGGCACATCTCAGCAACCGTACACTTTTTTAGGACAATTTGGGGTGCAACAAGAAACTCCTTCTCTATATTTTGCAAGGGCAAGGTATTATGATGCAGCTAACGGCAGATTTTTGAGTCCAGATAAGCATCCGGCTTCTATTGGTAATCCACAAACGCTTAATCAGTATGTTTATGGGTTAAACAATCCAGCATCTATATTTGACCCGAGTGGGTTGTTAGGTAATGGGGATAATAATATATCTAGTAATATTACTTTTCCTTTTTGGTCAAGTTTCAATAATGTTATGAGTAATCCACAAATTATTAATAATGCAGTGAATAATTTTCCGAGCATGATAAATAATTATTTTAGTTCAAATAATCAACCTATTAAAATTCAAAAAAATACTCTCAATAATAATTCTATTAATTATCAAAACAATTTAAATATTCCGAAGTTTTGGTTTGGCGTATATGATAATACGATTGCACCCATATCCCCAGATTTTTTGGGTCCTATTGGTATATTGGCTAAAAGCAAGTATCAGAAAAATTATGACGGTTCTTTTGAACAGGCTATTGATTTATCAACAATTCAAGTTATGTCAAACTCAACTCTACCTAAACTTATAGGAACAGAAGCAGAAGCACAAGGAATAAATATATCGGGAGAATATATTACAACGTGGATTGGGAGTTTCTTAAATTTTTTGGGTAGTATACCTTAGAAATGGAATCAATAATTATTTTCAACTAAGAACTAAGTCAAACATGAAACATAAATTATTTTTTATTTTATTTATATTTTGCTATAACAATTTACTTTTTGCTCAATCTATAAGTTATTCCTACGATAGTCTTGGAAGGATAACACAGGTCATATATCCCGATAGCTCTTCAATAACCTATGCCTACGATAATGCAGGCAACCGTATAAGCGTAAGGGTACATGACCCTTGCTCTACAAAGCCCAGACCGGTTATTTCACCATCGGGACCATTTAAATTTTGTTTAGGAGATTCAATAATTCTTACCTCTTCACCTGCATTAAAATATAAATGGTCAACAGGAATAAATGATACCTTACGAACTGTTACGATATTTGTATCTGATAGTGTTTCTGTTGCTGTTTTAGATACTTTTCAATGCAATTTGGTTTCAGATACTGTAGTTGTAGCTGTTGATACACCTGCCGGAGCTATAACCGGCAAAGATTCTGTATGCGCAGGTTCGGTAATTACTTTGTCGGATTCCGGCAGAGGCGGTAGCTGGAGCAGCAGTGATATAAGTATAGCAACCGTGAACCCCGCCTCTGGCGCGGCAGGTAGCTCGGTTAATGTAACAGGTGTAACTCCGGGTACCGCAATGATTACTTACACTCTGTCAAATTCATGTGGTACTACAAGCCGTTCAGCAACAGTATTTGTTAACACAACCGCTACAGCGATAACAGGTGATGATTCTGTATGTGCGGGTTCTATTACCACCTTATCAGATTCCATCGCAGGGGGCAGTTGGAGTACCAGCGATACAAGTATAGCTACGGTGGACCCCGCCTCCGGCGGGGCAGGTAGCTCTGTTAGTGTGACAGGTTTATTTGAGGGCACAGCAATGATTACTTATACTTTATCAAATTCATGCGGTATATCTAACAGTTCAGCGGTGGTATCCGTTAACACAACTGCCGGAACTATAACAGGTGAAGATTTTGTATGCGAGGGTACTATTATCACGTTATCAGACTCTACTATAGGCGGTAGCTGGAGCAGCAGCAATGCAGGCATAGCTACCGTGGATTCTTTGGGTAACATAGGAGGAATGGCACAGGGTTTGGATACGATAACTTATAGTGTGACTAATAGCTGTGGCACAACCGCGGCATCCTTAGGCATCATGGTGAGTTCTAACGATATATGGACAGGGGCTGTTTCCAGCACGTGGAGAACAGGCAGCAACTGGAGTTGCGGTATTATGCCGACTGCCTCAATGTCGGCAATCATACCCGGAGGTGTGAGCATGATGCCTGTGATTGACAGTTCTCTTAGCTATATCATTGACAGCATTAATATTGCATCCGGTGATACTGTTACTATTAACAGTTTGAGCAGCCTTACTATAGCAGGAACGGTTGTGAATGAGGGGGTTGTGAGCGGTGCGGGCACGCTTACTATTGCAGGCACAGCAGTGCAAGTATTTAAGGGCAACGGCAGCATTAATAATCTTGTATTTAATAACAGCGCAGGTGCAAGCATTAATACAGGTGATACTACTTATATCACCGGCACGTTGACTATGGAAGCAGGCACGCTCATCACTCACGGAGGACTGACGCTTGTATCGAATGCATCGGGTACAGCAAGGATAGGGACGATAACAGGCGGCAGCATTTCGGGTAATGTAAATGTGCAGCAGTATATAACAGGCGGCAGGAGGGCGTACCGCTTTTGGGCGCATCCATTCAGTACATCCATACCGCTTAGCCAGATAGAAAAATACATAGACATTACCGGTTCAGGGGGTGCGATTAACGGATTTACTACTACTGCTACAAACAATCCCTCATGTGAATGGTATAACCCGATAGTTGGTAATTCGGCAAAGGCAAGCGACCCGGGATGGACATGGTTTACAAATGCCAATGGGAAAGGCGCTAACGCATTTAAACCTAAGGAAGGTATCAACCTGTTTATCAGAGGTAAAAAAAGCCAGGGCTTGACTTTGTGTTCTTCCTGCTATACACCTTTGCCTGTAACGATAACCATGACAGGTCCTGTTAACCAGGGGACAGTGAATGATACCTTGGTGTCAGGGTTACACTCAAGTTACAATATGGTTGCTAATCCCTATCCGTCGCCGGTTGATATAGGAACTGTAGTTAACAATGCTAAAATAGCCGGTAAGATTGCAGGTGTGGCTTTCTTTGTATGGAATCCCTACTTAGCTACGGGTGGCGCTTTTGAAGCCAAAACCATCAGCAGTACTCCGTACTACCTTGAAGGCAACGCATCATTCCAGGTACGGACAGAGGCAAGCGGGAAAGTGATTACGTTCAGCGAAAGCAATAAATCGACGGTGGATTCTGAGACGTTGCTGAGGATTGAGGATGGGTATGTATCGTTGTTTATTTATGATGGGGATTATACTATATGGGATAAGTTTTATTTATCGTTCAATGATAATGCAACTGATAATTATGATGATGATTATGATGCAGGCAAGCCTGTTAATCCCGATTTGAATTTTTATAGTATATCGGCAGACAGCGAGTACCTGAATATAGACGCACGTCCTTATATTGAGAATAAGATTATTCCATTGGGTATTACTACTGAGGAGCAACAGCAGTACATTTTCAGGGTGGAGAATGTTGTGCTGCCTGTGAACGGGCAACTCTATCTGCACGATAAATACATGAAGAAATATGAACGTTTGGAGCAGGGAACTGAATATAAATTCAGGATTACCGCGGATGCCGCATCACAAGGCAATGAGCGTTTTGAACTGGGACTTGGTGAAATTCCTGGCAATGCGGGTGTGATTAAAACCGGGGAAAACGGGCTTAAAGTCAGGGTTGTTCCTAATCCTGCCAAGGATATTGTAACGGTTAGCTTTGAGGCACCTGATGTACAGAACACAACGATAAGATTGTTAGACGTATCGGGGGTGACCATCGTTATGATGAACCTCGGGATGAAGCAAAATGGCAACGTTGAATTGCCTGTAGACAGGCTGGCATCGGGTGTTTATATGATAGAACTGGCATCGGGAGAAAATAAGGTGACACAAAAATTGATAAAGGAGTAGCACACATTAGCCTTAAAAAGACAAATTGTTCTACTTGTTAGAATAATGAAACCATTCAAATTATTTTGAA
>Ga0207047_1148_pt1 | contig 16349 bp, 14 predicted proteins | sample Alteio_BWMinCont_67_FD_153302 | JGI IMG/M metagenome (GOLD analysis project Ga0207047, IMG submission 153302) | Enriched cells from forest soil in Barre Woods Harvard Forest LTER site, Petersham, Massachusetts, United States -... | ecosystem: Environmental > Terrestrial > Soil > Temperate forest >...
CTTGCAGGCGATCGCCGACGTCGAGGCCCTGGCTGCCGCGGACCAGCATGCCTTCAACGTGCGGATCAAGCGCGCGGACGAAAGTGCCGTACTGGTTGACGCCGGTGACGATGGCCTTGAAGTTCTGGCCAATGCGTGGGTGCAAAACCACGGCGGCGATTCGCTTTTGCATCTCGCGCTCCACTTTGCGCGCGGCGTCTTCCATTTGCGTGCAGCGCAGGGCGATGGAGTTGAGCTGCTCTTCAGAGTAGGGTTGCGCCTGGTTGGTAAGCAGGGCCTTGAGAATGCGCTGGGCCACGATGTCAGGAAAGCGGCGGTTGGGCGCGGTGGAGTGGGTGTAGTCCTCGACCGCGAGGCCGAAATGGCCGGGAGATTGCTCGCCGGGCTTGACGAGGATGTACTCTCCGGGGCCCATGAGCTTGATGACGGCGAGGGAGAGATCGGGGAAGTGGTCGGGGTCCTTCTGCTTTTGCGCGAGCAGAAATTCGTTGAGAGCCTTCGAGTCGGGCTCGGCGGGGAGAGTGGTGCCAGCGCGTGAGGCAAGCTCAACAATCCGATCCCATCGCTTGGGCGTGCGGACGACGCGGCGAATGGACGCGACCTTGGCGTCTTCAAAGGTTCGGGCCATTACGCCGTTGGCCGCGACCATGAACTCTTCAATGAGCGAGGTGGCGCGGTTCTTTTCGAGGCGGGCGAGGTTGACGACCTCCTTGCCTTCGAGGATGGGATGGGTCTCGACGGTTTCAAGATCGAGCGCGCCATGCTGGAAGCGGCTGCCCGACATGCGTTGCGCAGCTTCATCCTGCAACTTGAGCTGCCCGGCGAGTTGCGCCTCGCCGGCAACCTTGGCGGGCGCTGCACCGCGGCCTTCCAGCCATGCGCCTACCCCGTTGTAGGCAAGCTGGGCGCGGTTACGGACGATGGGCGATAGACCTTGCCATCGGACGCCTCGCCACTTGCGTTGACGCAGAACTCGATTACAACGGCGGCGCGCTCCTCGTTTTCATTGAGCGAGGATATGCCCTCAGAAAGCTCGGGCGGCAGCATGGGAAACACCTTTACGCCGGTGTAGACGGAGGTGGTTTCAAGGCTGGCATGGGCGTCGATGATGGTGCCTTTGCGGACGCGCGAATCGACGTCGGCCACGCCGACAAGAACGCGGATGCGCCCGTCAGCGAGGCGCTCGGCCCACTCAATCTGGTCGAGGTCCTTGGAGGTGTCGTTGTCAATGGAGGACCAGAGCATGCTGCGCATATCGCGGAACTGCGGGCTGAAGGAGACCGAAGCTGCGGGCGGGGCGGAGTCGGAGAGGATGGCGGCTAATTCGGTGTCAGTGCCTTCAGGAAAATCCGGCCGGAAGCCGTGTTCAATCATGGAGGCGTGCGCAGCGGTGACCAGATTGAAATGCGCAGGCTGAGTGGCATGCATGGGATTACAACTCCTGGAAAGAGAAGAAGGCGGTCATTGGGCGCCGCGGGCTGGTAGATCGACCGTCGAGCCCGGCGGCAGCACGTTAACCGTGAGGTAGACGCTGTGGCTGACAACGGTGTTGTCGACGTAAGAGGCCGCGGTGATGGTGAGCGTGGCAACGCCCAGGGGCGTGCCGGATGAATTGCCTGAGGCACTGCCGCTGACGCTTTGGCATCCGGTGCCAAGGCCGCCGACGGCGGTGAGCAGAAGGAGCAGCATGAGGGTGCGGCGCGCGGCCTCAGTGAGCAGGCGGGCGCGGCGTCCGATGGGAAGGACGAATAAGAGCAGGGCCAGCGCCGCGCCGCCCGCCACACGAGACCAAAAAGGAGCGTCGTGGCGAGTTGCGGACGTGGGACCGCCGGTGAGAAAGGTCTGCACGGTGAAGGTGACTGTGCCGGTGGGGACAACCTGCTGCGGACTTGGCGTGCAACTCATGTCGTCCTGGGTGGGGACGGCGCAGACCACGCTGATTTGGCCATTGAATCCGCCCAGGCCCGTGACGACGAAGGACGCGGTGCCGGCTGTGCCTTTGACGATGTTGAGGTTGGTGGGCGGATTGGTGCCCGACGGAGCGATGGAGAAGTCGAGCACGCTTATGGTGATGGAGTTTGACGTGCCGGCGGCGTAAAAGAGGTCGCCCACATAGACGGCGGTAAGAATGTCAACCCCAGCGGGCAGAGTGGCGTTGAGCAAGGTGGCCACGGAGGTGTTGTTGAGCGACGCCGAGAGCGCGACGGTGCCGATGATTTTGGTGCCGTTGTAGAAGATGACGTTGCCGGTTGGATTCTGCTCGGCTATGCTGGCGGGCGCAACAGCAGGTGTGACGGTGGCGACGAGCGTGACCACCTGGCCTGGCGCTGCCGAGGCCGGACTCACGGTGAGTGTGACGGTATCAGCAAGCAGGGCGGCGGTGAGGTCGACGGGATTGGAGGTGCTGGCCGCAAAGTTCGGGTCGCCCGAGTAGACGGCTGTAATCACGTGGGATATCCCGGTGGAGAGCGTCACGTTGGAAAGCGTAGCAGCGTTCAGGGTAAGAATTGCGGAGCCCAGCAAGGTGGTGCCGTCGTAGAAGGCGACACTGCCAGTAATGGTGTAGGTGGTCCCGGTGACGGGGTTGATGGGGGCGACAGTGGCCGTCAGCACCTCGGCGATTCCCGGTGTCAGCGTGGCTGGCGTCGCGGTGAGCGTTGTGACGGTGGCGCCCTTGCCGACGGTGATCGAGACGGCGGGGGAAGTGGAGGCCGCGTAGTTGGAGTCGCCGGGATAGATGGCCTGCAGGTTGTGGGCGCCGCCGACGGAGGGAACGGTGAGCGAGAAGCTGGCAGTGGTGGCACCGGCGGCAGTAACCAGGCTGGCGGTGGAGTTGGCCAGGCCGTCGACATTAAGAGTGATTTTGCCGCTTGGCGGGATGGTCCCGGCGGGCGGAATGCCGATGACCATGGTCACTGAAACCGAAATGACGGAGCCTGCCGCCGGAGCCGTTGTGGCGGGCGTGACCGTCATCGAGGTCGTGCTCTGCTGGATATTTACCGTGAGTGGCTGCGAAGAATTGGAGGCATAGTTGGTGTCGCCGCTGTATACGGCAGTGATGTTGTTTCCCTTGACGGGCAGGGCGCCAATGGCGGGGATGAGCACGGCCATACCGCTGGAGTCGAGCGTGAGGCTGCCGAGAGAGCCGGTCGTTGCGCTGTCAGTGAACTGAACGGTTCCGGTGGGTGTGGGGCCAGAGGTTGTGGTGGAGACTGACACCGTGAATGTGAGCTGCGCCGATGGATTATAGGTGGCGTTGGCGACCACGGGAGAGACGGTGAGAACGATGGAGGTTGTGCCTGTGCCCGTAGCGTCGGGACGGGCCCACGCGTTGACGAGATTGTCAGCATTTGGCGTGCCCAGGCCGGTGGCGAGGTCGAAGCCCGCCAGAGCGTCGTAACCGATGCTGCCGGACTCGTCGCACCCGCGACTGCCGGCCGCGCAGGCGAGACGGGCGCTGCCCTGCTCCACGTCGTTGAAGATGCCGGCCTGGCTGCGCAGGCTGTAGAGGTGCGGAGCGAGATTGCCTTGAGCGCCGTACTTCTGGGCGAGTAAGGCGGAGATGCCGCCAAAGATGGCCGCGGCCGCAGAGCTGCCGCCGCTGCGAACGAGAGAACAGCCGGAGGTTGGCACTGAGGCGCTGAAACAGAAGGCGAGGCCGCGACTGAAGGCGGAGTCGAGGGCCGTGGGCAGGCTGAGATCCGGCAGGAGACGTCCCTGCGGAGCTTGTGAAAGTGCGGGCTGCCAGTCAGGAGTTACACGGATGTCGCTAGCGCCGCCGCCGCTGGCGTAGGCCGAATCAGCAGGGTTCGCGGGAGACCACGCGGCGAGATCGCCACTGGCGGTAAAAGCAGTGGCTCCGACAGAGGTGTTCCATGCCGTGGAAGCGAGTGCATTCACAGCAAAGCCAGTGGTTACGGCCGAATCGCTGCCGGCAGCATGGCAGGCCGAGGCGCCACTGTCTCCCGTTGCCGCGATGATGGCGACGCCCTGCGCCGCCGCCTGGCGATACAGCGCGGAATAGAAGGCCTGGTGCGTTTCGCCCAGGGATGCTTCGCAGGCCGAGAAGCCAACAACGACGGTGTGTGCCTGATTTTGATCGACGATTGACGCGAGGGAAAGATCGACGCCGTCCGTAGCCTGCGTAGTGGCGGCTGGCGCAATGAGAATGCGCGCTTCAGGAGCGGCGGCGCCAGCCCACGATGCGGCGAACTCAGCTGCGGCCTGGTCGGCGGTGAGGCCCGGGTCGGCACCAGCCGGGGTGACGACGATGGCATTGGCAGGCAGGCCGAAAGCCGATCGAAAAGCCGCCATGTCCTGCGGCTGCACATTGCTGCGGGCAGCGATGGCGATGGTCTCGCCCGCGCCTTGGGTTCCTGCGGCGTGCAGAGCGTCGAGATGAAGGAACTGAGCGGCCAGAGCGGGAGTGAGGGCTACAGCGTGCGCCAGCGAAGTCTCCGCCGCCACCGCCGCTGTGGAAGAATTCACTTGCAAGGGCGTAGTGATAGCAGGCACCGAAAGCGCGCCATCCGGAGAGACCAGACCGTGAATCAGGGGGCGAAGCGGCGCCGGTACAGCGATGGCTTTAGCCAGCGAGGGTCGCAATCCAGCGGCCGTTTCGTAGAAATGAACCGGCGACCGGAAGGCGGCCTCAACCTGGGCCGCGGTGCCGGAGAACTCGATCCACCCGCGGCTCGAGGGAATCGGAGCCACCGTGAATCCTGCTTCCCGCAACCAGTCTGCAACCGCGATCACATCGCCGGTTGAGTTGGCGTAAGAGTCGGCGAACTCGGCGGGGGTGAGCCACTGATGCCAGGCGCAGGAACCGGCAGTCTGTTGACGGGCAAGCTCCGTATCGAGAGCCTGTTGCTGCGCCAGTGAAGGCTCGAGCAGCAGAAGTATGCGGTCCAGGCGCGTTCCCTCGGGTGCGACACCCAGATCTCTCCCCTGCGACGCCGCAACTGGGGTAACTTGCAAAATCGCCGTGACGCCCGAGCGTAAATCGCCGACAATCCGCGATGACGCGGCGGAATTTTTGTCCGGGCGCGCGCACGGCGCGCCCGCAACTTGTTCTGCCGGCTGGGCCACGGCCATCGCCGGCGACTGCGCAGCGGCCGCCATACCCAGCGCCATTGCGAGCCCCAATGGCAGGCCGAACCTATTCATCTGTCCCATGTCCCTCTTTTGTACACCAACCCCCGGTGCGCTGGCCGGTCCTGAAATCGACACAAGGGGGTGCTTCTTTAATCCTCCGCCTTTGGACAAACCTTTACCCTCACCCATTTGGGGTAGGGAATGTGACTCGACACGATTCGGCCCGATTGTACCGCGAACGACGTGCTCTTTAACCGAGCACAGCCCGTGTTCAGAAAGGTTCCAGGCAGAAACTGAAAGGGCGACGCCGAAACACAAAACGGCCGAAGGAGGAAGAGGTGATCTCTGGTCCCCGGCCGTCACTTCGTTCGGCTACTGCTGAATCCCGATATTGGACAGCACCTGGGTTTGGCCTCGTCCACTGCGAGCAGATTGTGGCAGACCGCGCAGTCGTTGGTGATGGCCGTCTTGGCGTCGCCGGTGGCGTGGTCGCCGTCGTGGCAGCGGAAGCACCCCGGAAAGCTCACGTGCCCGATGTGATTCGGATGCGTTCCCCCGGGTCACCTTCATCTCGGGGAACAGATTGTGCGTAAAGATGTAAACCAGGCCATCGCCGGCGGTCCTGATGCCCGCTGCCTCCGCGGCGTAGACATCGGGGTGCTCGGATTTGTAGAAGGCGGCGAGCTGCGCAGGAGTCTTCGCTGCCGCCTCGTCGCTGGTGGCGTAGTCGCTCTTCAACAGCTCAAGCCCCTTTTTGTGGGCACCGAACTCGGCCACCAGATTGATGACCGCATCAACGGAGGATTCCGATTCCCGCTCCTGGTCACGCACGAAGAGATGGCGTCAATGAGCTGCACCACGCGCGAGACCGCGGCCCGCACCCTCGGCCAGTTCCGCAAAGACGGGTGGATCTCCATCGAAGGCGCGATCATGACTATCCATCAGCCGGCGGATCTCCAGGCCCTCTTCTAACGCCCAGAGCCTTCCACGCTCCCACGGGGCTGTTTTCCGAGTCAAAGAGCTATGATTAATCCATGGGGAGTCCCTGCTCGATGACCTTGAAATCCGCATGCTTTACTGCATTTTTACTTTCCTGTAGCGCAGTCCTCGCTCAAACCCCAGCACCGGGGGCAAGCCCTCGCGCCACCTCTGCGGTCACCACCACCGATGCGCCTGAAATCCACGAATTCCAGACGATTGAGGACAATTGGTCCAACTCCATCAACATGCGGGATCAATACGGTCTGGAGTTGGTCCTCTCACCGCTCTTCGTCGACATCTCGGCCAGCGGCGACATCACCACCCGCAACCAGCAGCTTGCGCATGTAATCAGCGGAGAAGACAAGACCCTCCACCTTGAGCAGCGCATCATTACCGTGCGCATGCTGGGTGACGTTGCCGTAGCCAACGGCACTTATGTCTTGCATCACAAGGGAGCAAGCGCCCCGGTGGATGAGAAAGGGATCTTCACCCACGTCTTCCAACGTCTGCGGAACGGGTGGGTGTGCGTAAACTCGCAGCGCACCGTATTGCGCGAGGATGGCCCTGGAGTCAGAACCAAGAAGAAGACGTCGGAAGGCGAGCTGCCGTTCCATATCCCGCTGTTCACGAAGAGCGACAAGAATCAGTGAGGCAGCTTGTAGCCGGTAGCTTGTAGCTCCTTTCTGCGGTCACTGCGGCAACTATGCAGCTACAGGCTTCGAGCTACAGGTCCGTCTTACGTGCTACAGGCTGCTCTCTTCGCGCCCTGCAAACGAATTGAGACATGCACAAGGCTCAGCGCTGCGGGCGTCACTCCCGGGATGCGGCTCGCCTGTCCGATGGTCAGAGGCCGCACGCGCTCCAGTTTCTCCCGCACCTCGCGGCTCAAGCCGCTGATGATTCCATACTCCATCCACTCTGGAATGCTGACGGCTTCAGCGGCCTTCAGCTTCTCGATGGACTTCTTCTGCTGATCGAGATATCCGGCGAACTTGATCTCTGTCTCCACCGCGCGCGCCTCGTTGCGGATGGTGGCTCGCGCGACCGGATCGTCCTCTGGCAATTCAACGAGGGGAGCGAGCAGCGGGTACTTTACCAGCTCGTCGCGCACCGACCGCAGTACCGGCTCGATGGTCACTTCGGGCCGCTTGAGCATCTGGGCCCACGTCTGTCCCGCCGTTGCCGTCAACTCGCCGAAGCCAGCAGTGCGCAACCCTTCCGCATCGGCCTTACGCGACACCAGGAATCGCTCCAGCGCCGCCATGCGCGCCTGCTTCTCCTCGTACTCGGCCCATGCCGCAACGTTGATCAGGCCGAGCCTGCGCCCGTGCGGCGTTAGGCGGCGATCCGCGTTGTCGATGCGCAGATGCAGCCGGAACTCCGCCCGCGAGGTGAACATGCGATACGGCTCGTTGGTACCTTTTGAAATGAGATCGTCGATGAGGATGCCGGTGTAACCTACAGTCCGGTCCATGGTGAAGGGCGCGTCGCCCTTGAGCCACAACGCTGCGTTGATGCCGGCCATGATGCCCTGGCATGCCGCCTCTTCATAGCCGCTGGTTCCGTTGATCTGCCCCGCGAGGTAAAGGCCGCCCATCGACTTCACGCGCAAGGTGCGATCGAGTTCCGTCGCGTCCACACTGTCGTACTCGATGGCATAACCGGGCCGCAGCATCTCGGCTTCTTCGAGGCCGGGAATGGAGCGCACGATCTGCCATTGCACCTCCATGGGCAGCGACGTCGACATGCCGTTCACGTAGACCTCGTGTGTGTTCAATCCTTCGGGCTCGAGAAAAAACTGGTGCTGCGTCTTGTCAGGGAACTTCACGATCTTGTCTTCGATCGACGGGCAGTAGCGCGGACCGACGCCCTCGATCTGCCCCGAATACATGGCGGAGCGGTGCACGTTTTCGCGAATCAGCCGCAGCGTCTCCGGCGTGGTGTAGGCGATGTGACAGCTCACCTGCGGTTGAACAATCTTCTTCGTCCGGAAGCTGAAGGGCGTGGGATCAGCGTCGCCCGGCTGTTCCTCGAATGTCTCCCACCTGATGGTGCGGCCGTCGAGCCGCGGCGGGGTGCCGGTCTTGAGGCGGCAGGTCCGCAGGCCCAACCGGCGCAGCGCTTCGCCCAGCAACACGGAGGCGGGTTCGCCGCTGCGTCCGGCGGGATACCGCTCCTCGCCGCAATGAATCAGTCCATTCAAAAACGTGCCCGTAGTGATGATGGTGGCCCCGGCAATGAGCTTTCTCCCATCTCTCAGCTTCAGCCCCAGCACCCGTCGTCTCGGGGTGTTGTTTCCTATTCCCTCGTTCCTAGTTCCTATTCCCTCGTCTTGCTGATCCCTGATCCCGGACCCCGGATCCCTGTCCTCAATCACCAGATCGACCACTTCCGCCTGGCGAATATGCAGCCCCGGCTGAGCTTCGAGCACCTCGCGCATCTTCACCCGGTAGAGCTGCTTGTCGCACTGCGCCCGCGGACTCCACACCGCCGGGCCGCGCGACGTGTTCAGTAGCCGGAACTGAATTCCCACCGCGTCGGCAACCTCGCCCATGATGCCGCCCAGCGCGTCGACTTCGCGGACCAGGTGGCCCTTGGCCACGCCGCCCACGGCCGGGTTGCAGCTCATCTGCGCAATCAGGTCCATGTTCATGGTGATCAGGGCGGCCTTCAGGCCCATGCGCGCCGCCGCCATCGCCGCCTCGCAACCGGCGTGCCCCGCGCCCACCACCACCACATCGTACTGTTCAGTGAAAGCCATCCATCTTCATTGTACGGAGAGGTTGCTGTCAGTGACCATCTGAGAACCGAGCGACCCGCCAAAACCGGCCCGAAGCGCCCTCAGCAAGAGAACCTCGAAGTCCTAAAGTGGCAAGAACCAATTGGTTTACGTGCCTAAACCGCAGAGCGTAGCAATGAGCTGGCCCATCTGTCCCGATTCTTGCCCGGCGTTTCCAATCAGCGGAGACCCGGCAGGCGTAACCTGAGTGAAAGTTCAGCTGCAACTTGACGAAAGCTATGGAAAAACAAGACGCGCGCAGGTAGGATGCACACAAAGTCAGACCTATCGCCACCCCCTCAGGAGGGATCAAGCATGGGTTCTATGGACCTGAACTGGGAGCCGCAATCGGGCTCCGGTTCCCCGGATACATTACGCAGCGAAGAGGGTAAACCGCAGTCGCCAGAAGAGTTACAGGAAGAGAGCCGCAAGATCCGGCGTCTCCAAATGGTGGTGAACATGGTCACCCAGGTCATCGCCCAGGACCCCACCCTGGGAGTTGAGCAGGCCTCTGAGATGGTGGCTGACACCCGCCGGCTGGCCCTGAGCATGTTTCCTGACAAGGAACTGGCCTTCAACCTGATCTTCTGGCCGAGGCTCCAACGCCTGATGCGCGAGCGCTACCGAATGCAGTGAAAACAGTGGTCAGTGGTCAGCGATAAGGGTGAGCCTCACAGAGACTGCGGATAGGACTGAGCCTCTTCCCTCCCTGTTCCCTGCCCTTCTCACTTCGCTTCGTTCCCCGACAACCGGAACGTAATCGTCCCCCAAAACAGCCTCGCTCGCATCTGCACCGGCAGATGTCGTTCGTCGTCGGTGTACCAGATCCAGATATTGCCGCGGTTCTTCACCACCCCGGCATCTGCCGTTGGCTGGACGCGGATGGTCTTGAAGGTGCCCACGGGCGTCTTGATCTCTTCCTTGCCTTCGACCTTCATGATGACGTTCACGGTGTGCATGGCGTCGACCACCGGGAGCACAAAGCTCTTGCCCACTTCCATCGGTTGGCTGGAGGCATAGTAGATGCCGGTGAGCAGGTCGGTTATGCACCCCGGAATGGGCTCTTCCACATGTTTCGTCTGCCCGTTCACCAGGTTCTTCTCGTCCAGGATGGACTTCGACTGGTCATAGTCGAGCTTGAGCGTGGAGCTAATCTGGCGCCTGCCCTCTACCGTTTGCTTGTCGAACTCGTTGGTGCAGCCCTTGGTGCGGTCGAAGCTCGACTGGAAGCGGTCGCTCACATGAAAGAGGAGGTTGATGGCGCCGGTGGTATCGGCGTTAGCGCTGACCTTCTCGCGGTCCCCGGCGGCCTCAAAGTGCAGCACCGCGGTGCCGGCTGGAAATACACGCCAGTCCACCGTGTAGGTGAGTGTCTGCTTCGGCGGAAAGCTGAATCCGGGCTTTGGCGGTGAAAGCGTGATTATCTGCTGGCCGCCAGCCGCACCGGATAAAAGGAGGGCACAAATAAGAAGGAAGATCGTCGTGCTCTTGATCACCGGCAGGCGCGACTCCTTGTCAACTTGGACTTGTAAGCCACGGGAATGGTTCAAAGCTGCCCGCGGAAGATGCCATTCAGAGCCGCCCGTAAGAAAACCAGGCAAAAGTACAGCAGGGTTACCCCCAATAGAGCATTGTACTCGCGGTGCTTGAGATACAGCTGAAGGAAAAACCGGCCCCGCTGGCTCGTGCCGGGACTGGGGGCGGGCGTGAGCCGCGGAATCAACCGCGGGACGTGGCTGCAATACGCGTCGAACTCGGGGAATCTGGTCCGTAGGAAGCGCTCCTCTGAGGCGATGACGGGGACGTAGATGGCCACGAACATGACACCCAGTGCCACGGCCACCGGCCAGCTCAGCAAGGCGAGCGCAAAGCCCGCGGCAATCAAAATCGACCCCAAATACAGCGGATTGCGCACGTGGGCATACGGGCCGGTAGTCGTAAGCTCTTCATTCTTCTTTACGTATCCGGCGGCATAACCGCGCAGCCACAGTCCCGGAGCCACCAGCGCCAGGCTCCAGACCACCGCTCCCGACACGGGCTGCCGTCGGCCGGCTTCAAGCAGGTAGAGAGCCGCGGTTGCGAACCCCAACGGCACGCGAATGCGCCGGGCAACTCGCTGCCAGCGGGTAATCCAGTCCTGGGGCGGGATTGGGGGTGAGGCGGAAACGGGCGTCATTGCGCCACCTGGGGTGGCCGTTCGGCAGCCTCGGGCGCCAGAACCTCATCGACCGCGGCGAGCACATCTTCGGGCTGGATGGTAAGCAGACCGGATTCTGGGGCGTCCCGCCGGGCGTGGTTGCGCAGGCTGTATGGGCTCCGCAACACCTTGAATCGGGTTCCGAACGGGCCATTGCGGGCGGGGTCGGTTGGTCCGTAAATGCCCACCACCGGCCGCCCCAGTGCACAGGCCAGATGCAGAGGCCCCGTGTCGCCAGCTACCATCAGCGCAACCCGCCGAGTGAGCGCGATGAGTTGACCCACAGAGCAGGTGACCGGGATCGCGGCTCCCGCCGATTGGGTGCGGATCTCTTCTGCCAAAGCTTCCTCTGACGGCCCGGCGTTGACCAGGACGGAGAACCCGCGCCCGGTGAGTGCAAAGGCGACCGCCGCGTAGCGCTCCACCGGCCAGCGCTTGGCGCCCCACCCTGCGCCGGGGTTCAACAGGGCAATCGGCTTGCTTGAATCGGCGGTGATCGCGTTGCACCAGGCTTCGGCCGCGGGGTCCACCGGCAGCAACGGCTGCACCGGGGTCAACGCGTCTCTGGCCACGACCGAGGCTAGTTCAACGTCCTGCTCGATTACGTGGGCTCCCCGGGTGTCGACCCGTTCGCTGAACAGCCAGCGGGCAGCCCACTCGCGCGGCTTGGACTCGCCGATGCGCCGTCGCGCACCAGAAATGCGGGCGATCAACGCGGAGCGCACGGCTCCCTGCAGGTCGAGCACGGCTTCATATTCCCCGGCGCGGAGGTCCCTGCGTAAGATGCTGATTTGATGGGTTGTGCGTCGGCTCAGTGGTTCTCGGCCCCAGGCCCTGGTGGCAGCGCCATAGACACGATCGACCAGGGGCTGGGTTTGGTCGCGGCCCGCAGGCGCCTCTCCGTTGCGAGCGGAGAGCAGTGCCATCCACGCCGGCTCTACCACCCAGTCGATGACCCACCTCGGATGAGCCTGCCGAAGCGCCGTAACCGCCGGGAGGGCGTGGAGGATGTCTCCCATGGCGCCCAAACGAACGACCAGAAGGCGGAACTTGGACTGGGTGTGCAAGGTTCAATTTTCTCATAGGGGTTGACGGGTTTCTCCGCCTGGGCGACTACGTTGGGTTGAGGATGCTTCCTGGATCACCCGCGGCAGATCCGTTCTTGCATATCCCGGGTCTCCTTTTCACGATCCCCAGCTAATCAATTTCAGCCGGTCCGTGACCCAGTCGAGCGCGGCGGGCTCGTCCTCGATTTCGGTTCGCAGATGGACGGTGGCGATCGCGAGCGAGGTACGCAAGCCAGCCAGCCGGACCTCGTCTTTTTCAGTGGTGAGCAAGGTCGTTGCGCCCACCGCGCTGGCCTGAGCCGCCAGGCGATCGAGATCGCGGGCCGTGTAGGTGTGGTGGTCGGGGAACGCATAGCTGCCGGAGACATCCAGTCCGGCGGTTTCGAGGCCGGCAAAGAACTGTTCGGGGCGCGCGAGCCCGCAAAACGCGAAGACGGGAGCGTCGATGGCCCGACTCTCCATCCGCCGATGCAGACGCCAGATCGGCCCATTCCATCCCCATCCGCGCAACTCGGCTTCTAGTTCCGGCTCGGTTGCCGGAATCGCGATCACACTGGCCCGCGCTGCCGCCCGCAGGGCTTCGCGAAGGTTTCCGGCAGGAAGCAGGCGGTCGTGCCAGTCGACCTGATTGAGCAGCAGGATGTCGATATCGCGATGGAGTTGCCGGTGTTGAAAACCGTCGTCGAGAATATGAACCACCTGCGGTGGGGCTGGCGCGGCCTCCGCTGGATAGAGGAATTCAGATTCAGCGAGCACTCCTGCATCGCATGCTGCAGTTAAGTCTGTCGGTGCGGCAGGCCGGGGATTTATCCCCGGTGTGGCCCCGGCAGAGTTAATGAGGGCTTTAGCCCCTGAGGTGTGCACTAAGCGAACCTCGCCCGAGACCTGCCCATGCCCCTCGGCTCGTTCTGCCAAAACCCCGGCATCATATCGCTGCGGCGCAACGTAAACCGGTACGCCGGCCTGGCGCGCAATCAGGAGCGGCTCATCGCCAAACTCTTCGGCCGTTCCGCCCGGATCGACGCGCGCAGCTTCCTTGCTCCGGCGGCTATACCCGCGCGAAAGCCCATCGACGGCAAAACCGCGCCGCGTCAAAGCCTGGGCTAGCGCAATCGTCAACGGCGTCTTTCCCGCTCCCCCCGTAGACAGATTGCCAATGCTGATGACCGGAAAGCGCAACCTACGAATAGGCTCACGGCCCGTGGCAAGTCGGCGCTCACGCCGGGCGAGGCCGAATTGGTAAAGCGGCGTAAGAGGCAGAAGCAGGCGCCGCAATCCAGAGCTCGAGCTCATGTGCGGCGCTCCAGAACGACGGGTTCCGCCGGCGGGACCGGAGCCCGCAACCCGAGCAGAGCTTTTGTCGACGCGAGACACCGAGCGGTGGCGCCCGCCTGCTGCTCGAACACTCGCCGGCCGCGCTCACCCATCGCCTCAGCTTCTGCGGGATCACCGAGCAAGTCGATGAGCGCTTGCACTAACTGATCCTTGTCCGCAATCCGAATGGCATTGTGCGCAATCAGATCCTCGGTGATGGCGCGAAAGTTGGCGTAATGCGGCCCCATCACAATCGGCACCCCGAACTGCGCCGGCTCGAGCGGGTTGTGCCCGCCCGCCGGAACCAGGCTTGCGCCGACAAACGCGACCGTTGCGAGCGAGTAGACCGAAGCGAGTTCGCCGATCGAGTCGAGGAGAACGACCTGGCCGCCCCGCAGCGGGTTCACCGATTCAGCGTTCTTGCCCTTCCACTCCGATCGCCGCACCCTAGGGATCCCCGATGCCTCAAGCAGAGCGGCTACAGCGCCAAAGCGCTCAGGATGCCGCGGCGCCAGCGCCATCGCCAATTGCGGGTCAGCCGTCAGCAGCGTCGGCCACACCTCCAGCAGCGCCGTTTCTTCACCTTCCAGCGTGCTCCCCGCTACGAAGAACCGCAGACCCAATCCCAGGTGCTTCAACAGCCGAGTCGCCTCTGATTCCTCAGCCGCCCGCACATCGAACTTCAGATTTCCAACCACGGAGACCTGTTCCGCCACGCAGCCAATGGCTTTAAGCCGTGCGGCATCGACTTCAGATTGCGCCAGCACCGCAGCCAGCCGCGACAGAAGCGGCCTCCACAGCCGTCGCAACCGCATGTACCGCGGCCACGAGCGATCCGAAATGCGCGCATTCACCACAAGCACGGGAATCTGGCGCCGGAAACAGCCGTTCAGCAGATTCGGCCAGAACTCCGTCTCGGCAAGTATCAGCATCTTCGGCAGCAAAGCATTCAGGTAAGCGCGCGTGGCCCACGGCAGGTCCAGCGGACAATAGAAGACCCGTTCGGTCCCGAATCGCTCCCGCGCCAGCGCATGCCCCGTACGCGTTGTCGTCGAAACCACGACCCGATGCCCCGGAAGCTCGCGATCCAGCTCGGCCACAAAGCGAGAGACCGCCAACACCTCGCCCACCGACACGGCATGCACCCAGATCACCGGCGCGCCGCTGCCGAGCCCCCGCAATCGTTCGGGCACGCTCCCCAGCCGCTCCCTCAGACCTTCGCGATACTTCTCAGTGGTCGCCATCCGCCAAAGCCACCATGGTGCGCTCAACAACAGCCCCGCGAGTAGCGCGATGTTGTAGAAAAATACGATCATGCGAGACGGATTGCGCCTTCCCCCGGTCTAACCCTCAAATGATACAGTCGTTCCCGATGAGCCACCTGCGACGTATCCCGCTGTTGACCGTCTGCCTGCTCGCCCTGCCGGTGCTTGCCAGCGATCACGCGCCGCCGCCAGTGCAGCCGGCCACGTCGTTTGCCGCGGTTGAGGTCCACGAGAAGGAAAACGTGGCCATCGCCGCCGAGCCCTACGACACCAAGCAGAAGGAGTCCATCTTTCGCGTCGACTACCTCGCCCACGGCGTGATGCCGGTGCGGATCATCATCACCAACAACGGCAACCGGCCCATCTCGCTCCGCGACGCGCGCATCCTCTTCCAGACCGCGGGGGGCGACCGCATCCAGGCCGCCGAGCCGGAAGACGTTTTGCGCCTTATGACCCGCAAGGATCGCGAAGGCGGCAAGGTCCCGCTGCCCGGCCCCCTGCCGCCCATCAAGCTCAAGGCCAAGGGAAGCTCCAAGGAGATCGAAGCCGACTTCGACGCCTTTGAGTACGGCGTCCTCGTCGTCGAGGCGCATACCACCCGCGCCGGCTTCCTGTTCTACGACGTCTCGCAGCTCGACCACCCGCTAAAGGGCGCCAAGCTGCACCTGCACAAACTGCGCGACGCCGACGGCAACGAGCTCTTCTACTTCGAAATTCCCTTTGACAAGTATCTGCAGTCAAAGTCGCGGGATATGAACTGAGCGACACGGTCAGAGTCACTCCGGGGGAGCCGGCCCGCCCTACTCGTAAAAAGTAGCCGAAGTAGTATCTGTCTCCCAGATCGTGCAGTCCTTCACCCGCACCCGCCCCGCTGTCATTCCGGCCAGCTGCTCGTTGGTCTGCTCCCAGAAGTAGTGGGCCAGGTTTTCCGCCGACGGATTCAGCGTCGTGAAGGGCTCCAGCTCGTTCAGCATCTGATGATCGATGCGGTCTATCACCGGCCGCATCACCTGCTTCAGCATCTTGAAGTCCAGCAGCAGGCCAGTTGCGTCCAGCGCGGCGCCCACCAGCGTCACGGACACCTTGTAGTTGTGCCCGTGCGGGTTCTCACACCTGCCGTGATAGTTGCGGAGATAGTGGCCAGAAGAAAAGCCGGCCTCCACGGTGACTTCATACATGGGCTTTTTCGAGCTCGCGTGCGGGAATGTATCCCTCGTCCCTGATTCTAGTTCCTTTGGCCGCGGCGCCGTTCCGCACCAAAAACGGCGAATCAGTCCCCGAGCTCGCGCCGCTTGCGCCGGGCGGCCAGCCGCGCCGCTTCGCTGCGCCGGTCCACCTGCTCAAACAGGTGGCTCATAACCCCAATCAATGCAGCAATCAGTGCAGATAGGGTAAGGAGCAAAAAGACCGTCCGCCACAGCTGCCCGTTGGCCGGCAACCCAGGCTGGAAGTTCGATGGAATCAGCGACATGCCCGCCGACAGCAGCGCAAAGAACCCCAGCGAAGCAGCGAGTATGTAAAAATTGCGGGACATGGCGGCGCTCATCGGCACCTCCTAGTTTGACTTACCAACCCCTCGCAACGCCATCAAGTGAAATTCGAACGTCTGCGCGCCAATGGTGTAGGTGTCATCGCCCAGTGGCGTACATCCC
>Ga0207047_1149_pt1 | contig 16308 bp, 14 predicted proteins | sample Alteio_BWMinCont_67_FD_153302 | JGI IMG/M metagenome (GOLD analysis project Ga0207047, IMG submission 153302) | Enriched cells from forest soil in Barre Woods Harvard Forest LTER site, Petersham, Massachusetts, United States -... | ecosystem: Environmental > Terrestrial > Soil > Temperate forest >...
TTTTTGCTTCGCGTGCGAGTTGCTGCACTTTGCCTGAACTTCCCAAATAATCACCGGCATCTGCCCCTACTGCCGGAAACTCTTTCCACCAGAGTTTGTTAGCCAATACTAAATCATCGATATGCTGTGCATCACTGAGCCCAAACACTAAATCCCCGTTCTGAAAAATCAGGTCGTTACTATTGTCGTCGGTTAATATGTCGATTGCTGCTGGCATGGTTAGGTTAATTTTAACTTAGTGTTGCTATCCCGGATGTTCCCGCAATGAAAACTACACCGCCGCCGCTTGGCGCTGATAACGAACTTGTGGTATAGGTAACTGTTGCGCTTTCAACAAATGCTTTAAGTTTCCCTGCCAAATAAGTATCTTGGTCTGATTGCGACATTGTCGCTCTATTATCCCTTATATGTGCAAAGGCTTCGGTAATAATTGATGTATCAAGTGCCATTTTAAAATAATAATTTTGCCCAGTCAGTTATATTATTAGGCGGGTCTGTCGTACCGCCTCCATTCGTAAATGTCATATCCGTTACCAACGTCAACAAATCCGTAATATCATTCTTAATATTATACTTACCATTCTGCATTGTCATCACAGCTCCTCCCTGCGTCAATATAATAGTGTCGCTTGTAACCTTTATGTTATTATCTCCAACACTGCTTGTTACATCATCTTTCGTCAACGCTATACTCACACTCTCCCCGACACTACCTTTTATTCCATCATTATCAATCTTCAGCGATGTATCACCCGTTATAAAAAGAACCTCGTCTATCTTGCTATATAACAATACAACAGGCTCATTGCTGTTATTATATCCCACTATTACTGTACTGCCTGCGCTGGGCAATATCAGCACACCATCATCAACCTCCGCCATCAGGTTGGCGACAATCGATGGTACTGTACTCTTACCACTTACCGGTGTGCAGGTGCAGGTGCGGCTGTTCACATCCACCGATACTACGGTACAAGCAACGAGGCTCACCTGGTCTGAAAACCCGTGGCTGCCGGCCATCTTCTGTATGCTCTCTATAATATCCCTACTCATTACAACACAAAACTAAGTGTGCAAAATATCGGGGGCAGAATTATACCCCACTATAATTATTTTAATAACATGTTGTTTCTTTCTTTGATTTACATTGTTTAATTTTCCCCTCTGAATCACTTAAAATTTTAACCATGAAAAAATTTTTCCCGTTCTTATTTGCGCTTACATGCGCCATACTCTGCACCTCTGTTGCCAATGCACAGAGTAGTGGTATTATTATTACTATTGCAGGCAATGGTACTTTCGGATATAGTGGCGATAATGGGGCGGCTACCGCTGCTGAATTAAACGGACCGTGGGGCGTACATGCAGATGCTTCCGGCAATATTTATATAGCTGATTGGCTAAATAACGTTGTCAGGAAAGTAAGTACCTCCGGTATTATTTCCACTATAGCGGGAAACAACTCACTTAGCCATGGTTATAGTGGTAATGGAGGTCCCGCCACTGCGGCACAGTTAAATGGACCGCGGGGAGTGGTTGTAGATGCTTCCGGGAATATTTACATTGCTGATGCTGGTAATTACGTTGTCAGGAAAGTAAACGCCTCCGGCATTATTTCCACATTTGCAGGTAACGACACACTTGGTTATACCGGCGATGGCGGAGCCGCTACGGCTGCCCGATTATCGGGTGTGAATAATGTAGCGATAGATGGTGCTGGCAATATCTATATTTCAGATGGATACAAACTCGTCAGGAAGGTGAACAACTCGGGTATTATTTCTACTTTAGCAGGGAATAATTTACTTAGTGTGGGTTATAGCGGCGATGGCGGGGCAGCTACTGTAGCGCAATTAAATGGAGTACAGGGTATGGCTATAGATGCTTTAGGTAATATTTATATTGCTGATGGAGGTAACGACGTTATCAGGAAGGTGAACGCTTTGGGTATTATTTCTACCATAGCAGGAAACAACTCGCTTAGCCACGGTTATAGTGGTGATGGCGGTCCCGCCACTGCCGCGCGGTTATATGGACCTGCCGATGTTGCAGTTGATGCTTTGGGCAACATTTTCATTGTTGACGAAGCTAATCAAGTTATCAGGAAGGTGAACACCTTGGGTATTATTTCCAGTGTGGCTGGGAACGACACACTCACTTGTTGCGATATCCGCGATGGAGGTCCAGCTACCGCTGGACAATTATTAAATCCTGAAGGCATTGCTATTGATGGCGGCGGCAATATATATATTGCAGACTATGGTCATGACCGCATCCGAAAGGTATATTATCCCACCTACACCCCTACCCTTTCAAACACCCACGATTACGAAGTTTACCCCAACCCCGCCACCACCATACTCATTATCACTGCTACAACTCCAATAACAAGCGTGGCAATAAGCAATCTTTTAGGGCAACCCTTATTCACTCACGAGTACAATACAACACATGTGCAAATAGATGTAGCTGATTTACCGGGAGGGATGTACCTCATGAAAGTAAATGATACAGAAGTGAGAAGGTTTGTGAAGCCTGCCTGCCGGTAGGCAGGAAGTGAAGCCTGTCCAGCATGTGGGTATTGATGAACCTGCCTGATGGCAGTGAGGGAACACCAACACAGGCTGAAACGATTTTTAGAGCGAGCCTCCTTCGCTGAAAGAGAGCAGCGTTCTCCTGTTTAGGCATGTAAAATAGCCTATGAAATTCTTTTTGGCTAAAGCCGTCACTATTTATTTTACTCCACGACTTGAAAGTCGGGGCAATTAATTCCGTAGTGTGTTATTGATGTCTAAAATGGCATTACTTATACGGCGCGATGCTTGTTGGTATCGCTAATACACAAACCTCCCCGACATACCAACAAGGGCGACTAAGAGCGATTTTTAGAGCGGAGAAACAGAGCGGAGAGCGGGGTTAATTCCTTCGGCAGGGCTCTGTCCTTCGGCAGAGCTCAGGATGACAAGGAGGTGTTTCGCGCTAAAATTTTTTAACATTTTCTTTAAAAGAATAGTGCCCCACTTCTCTGCCGACCGCTGAAATTCATTCCACTTTTGCAGTAATAAATGCTAATACTATGCAAAGGAAAGAGCAACTAAAATAGAGCGCGAGCAACGGATCTCCAGCATCCAGCGCTGGCTTATAGAAGACGTGGCAGGCGCATCGATATGTACGCGCATCATTGGTAAAGGGTGGCGTACAAGTGAACGCCATGCCCGCAGGCTTATAGCAGCCGCGGAAAAACGCTGGGTTGCAGATGAAACCCGCGAAATCCTTGCCATGCGCAAACTCGCTTCCCGCCGCCTGCGCGAAATAATAAATGATATGCCGGAATCCGTAAGAAAAACTTCGGGCGGATTTCGCTCGCTGCTGGATTATGAAAAAGAAATCAACAAGCTGAACGGATTAATGTCGTATAAAGAACCACCGGGTAAAATTGTAATCAACATCAATGAAGAACTCTGACAGCCTTTTTGATATAAACGTGAAGTGGAGCAAAGTTATCAACGAGCGCTTCCTTCCATTGGTTTACAACCGCGACCGCTACCTGCTGCTATGGGGCGGACGGGGCAGCAGCAAGTCTATGTTTGTAGCGCAACGGCTGCTGCTGCGATGTTTGCGAGAAGATTATTTCAGATACATCCTGATTAAAAAAACATTCAACGCCATCAGGGACGCGCAGTGGGAAACACTGAAACAGGCAGCCCAGGCAATGAAAATTGATCACCTCTTTAGATTCAAAACCTCGCCCTTAGAAATTGTCTGCTACAACGGAAATAAATTTATTTGCCGCGGCTGCGACGACACCGCCAAACTAAAATCCATCAAAGACCCTACCGGCGCATGGTATGAAGAAGACCTGCCGACGGAAAAAGATTTTATCACCATCACCACATCCATACGCAGCATGAAGGCAAAGTACCTGCAGGAAATTTTCACCTTCAATCCCGAAGTGGAAGGCGACCATACGCAACACTGGTTTTATAAAAAATTTTTTGAAGGAAAGAACGAGGTGAATTTCTCCTCATCCGTCTTACTGCCGTTGGAAAGTGAGGGACCCGCTGCCGGAAAAGCGGTAAGCCTCAGCTATACATCGCACCACAGCAGAGCCGCCGACAACCGTTTTCTGCCTGCCGAATTCGGGGCATTCCTGCAAAGCCTGAAACAAACAAATCCTTACTACTACACCATTTACGCACTCGGCCAGTGGGGCAACAAGCAAACGAGCGGACAGTTTTACAAACTCTTCAACTATGCCATCAACGGTATAGAAAATAAATCGTACGGCGACACTCCCCCGCTCTATGACAGCAGCCTGCCGCTCCACATCTCCTTCGACTTCAATGTCAATCCATACATCACTTGCACCATACACCAAATAAAAGGCAAGCGCTGCATACAGATTGATGAAATATGCCTGAGCACTCCACAGAACACTACGTCGGCGCTGTGCCGGGAATTTGTGCGGCGATATCATGCTCACCGGGCAGGGTTGTTTGTTTATGGCGACCCGTCGGGGATGCGCCAGGACACGCGAACCGAAAAAGGCTACAACGACTTCACCATCATACAAGCCGAGCTTTGCCAATTCCGCCCGAGCCTGAGGGTGCAGTCGAAAGCGCCATCTGTGAAGATGCGCGGTGATTTTATCAATACGGTTTTCTCTGCGGTGGCGGATGCGGGCGGAAAACCAGATTATGCAGGCTTGCAGTTCATCATCGGCTACAACTGCACTCACACGCTCAACGACTATTTGTTTTGCAAAGAGCTCACCGACGGTACTAAAGAAAAAGAAAAACAAAGGACGCCAACACAGGCGTGACTTGCGAAAAATACGGGCACACCAGCGACGCCAACGACTATTTATATACAACGGCATTTGCAGCGGAATTTGAAACTTACAGCCGCGGGAATAAGCCTGTGAAAATTACGCTTGGGAAAAATGTGTCGAGGCATGCGTATTGAGAAAGGAGGGGAAAGTGGTGGAGGGGAAGGTTTGTGAAGGAGCTGAGAAGTTGTTGAACGTTGACGAACTTGCCTGACGGCAGCCGGGGAACACCAACTGTCGGCGGAAACGATTTTTAGAGCGACTGCCGTCACTAAAGCTATGGCAGCTGAAAAGAAACAGAGCGAAGAGCGGTGTTACTTATACTGCGCCATGCTTGTTGGTATCGCTAACATACAAGCCTGCCCGACATACCAACGAGGGCGGAGAAATAGATTACTCTTTTATAATCTTTCCGACGCTTATTATACTATTGTTTTGCAACACTTTGTAGAAATACAATCCAGTGGGAAGCCCATTAATATTGAGCGATTCTCCGCCCTTGTCCGGCATCAGTGGCATTGATAATAAATCCCTGCCTGTTACGTCGGTAAGAATAAATGTTGCATTTTGCCCGGCAGATGCGGGGTGGTAGCTGATATTGATTGTGTTTTTTGCAGGGTTGGGATAGACTTGCAGACTGCTTCTTCCACTAACATTTTTTTCGCTTGTAGTTAAACCTATTACAGTAATGGGTATGCTTACCGTTGAATCAGCGCAAGCATTATATACATAATAACTAATAGTGGTTGTGCCGGGAGCTATTGGAGTAATATCACCAAAACTGTCTATGGTAGCAACAAAAGTATCGCTGCTACTCCAAATGCCACTGGGTGCACTATCAATCACAGTAAATGGTCCGTCAGCAATATTGACAGTATCACTACCGTGTAAAACTATTTCAGAAGGCGGACCATCAATTGTTATTACTATTCCATACCCACTAGATCCTTCCCCAAGTGTATCACAAACGAAAGTTGTGATATAAAAAACCTCTGTTAAACCCGGATGCAGACCCGTTAAAAATCCTGAATCAGTTATAGAAACCGCTCCATAATAGTAAGTACCCCAAAACCCACCCGTACTCCAATAACCTATTGGTATTGATGAATATAGAGTAGTAGTAGAATCCAGACAAATTTCAGTTATTCCCGTCAGGCTTGGTATTATTTCTGAAGTATCTGAACTTACCAGCAGTAGTACAGATTGACTTATTGCACCACATGACGTAACTACCGTGTACGCAATAGTTACATAACCGGTATCTATAGTAGTCACGTTACCTGAACCATCAACAGGTAGCTTTAGCGGCATCGCTGCTACTCCATGTACCGCCAGATGTTGCATCACTTACCCAATCTGTTGAACCCAGGCATACATAATTGCCTGCACACCAAATAGGTGCAACCGTACATTGCGCATTAGCAATGAACGGACACAATATAACACTTGCGATAAAAGATAAGAATAAATGTTTTTTCATAAAATATATTTTATGTAAATTTAAATTAATTTTATTGTTTTCTAATTCCCTTCTGTTAAAGAAGATTTCTACAAGTTAATAAAAGTAAATTTAAGAATGAGGAATATTTATTTTTTAAGGAGTCATAAAAAGTATCTCACTTCGTCATAAGAGGAAATAAATCACCCAATTTGTAAATGGTATATTTCCTGTTTGCAAAAAAAAGAGAGATGTTATCTGCCCGGCATGAGCTTGTTGGTATCGCTGGCGCACATATCTGCCCGACATACCAACAAGGGTGGGAGATTGTCTTAACTAAGATTTTTGGGATTTCGGGATGATAAGATGGGTGAGCCCGTTTTTCGCAAGCGGAAGCTTGCACATGGGAGGACGCAGCGGACGCTGCGACCAGATGGTGACAGGGTGCTATGGAATGACACAGATTTTTTTGTGTGGGTGGGCGGTTCGCTGCAATTTGATTTCGCGAAGGCGCATTGAGGCCCATTCAGACAGTTTTTATTACGACCTTGCAAAGGCGTAAAGCTATTACTTGACAAATGCAAGTAAAAAGTAAAGAGATAGCTTGACTTTGTATTGTCCATGTGATTAAATCAGGTAGGCATTGGGGGAGGACGCAGGTACGCTCATCAGATGGTGTGTGTCCACAGACAGGTCATCTTAATTTTTTGATTTTGACGGTGTGAAGATTGCGGAAAATTTCTCGTAGGGTGTTTATTTCATCATCGGTCATATCTTTTTTGGGGATTAAATTTGCAGTCTGCGCACTTCCATAAACTAAAAACCAGTTTTTCAGTTCTTCAATTTTATAGGTAGTGCTCCAATCCAGTTCCGAGTTAAATGACGTCCCGGTTATTTTCATTTTATCGCTTGTAATATCATATTCTATCTCACCCTGCAAACGAAGATTGGAATCATAGCTTTTTTTAATTGCCCCGCGCATCCTGAAAATAACAAACACTGTATATGCTAAAAAAAGCGCGAGAAAAATATATTGCCTGTTATTCATAGACCGGAACAGCGCATTTATTATAATTAGTACGATAATAATTAAGAAAAAAATAACCCGCGGTTTCCTGAACGATAACAAAAGCATTATCCGCTTATATTCGGGGTATGTAATCCTGGTTTTGATTTTCATTTTGTTGAATGTTTGTGTGGTGAATTGTTTCGCGCTGTGTGTATATGTTTCAAAAGTACAAAATTGCAAGGATTTTTTCATTTAGCTAAGGAGTGCCTTGATTGCGGCGAGTCCCGGATATGGAGACTCGCTTATGACGGATGTTTCCAATCGCAGGAACACAATTTTGGGCACCCGCAAGGGGCGCCCCTACCGCGTAAATGTGGGGGTATGTAAAAAACGGATAATCCTGCAGTTGGTGGGACAAGTTGCGGGAATGATAAATAGAAATCCAACTATTGAGCAGTGCGACTTTTCTTCGCCAAGGCTTCGGCGGGGCTCAGCCTGACATGGGCGGGGGCAGTCTGACAAAGTGTGATTTGAAAGCACAACGTGGTAATGAACTTTCCAGCCTCGTTACATACCCATTGCGTGAGATTGCTTCGTTCCTCGCAATGACGAGCTACTTTATTTTTCATCATCTTTTTATGGTTTGCCAGGCACTATGGTCGGTATGATAATAGCTTATTAAGCAGGACTACATTTGTTGCAGATAAGAGAACTTAAAGATGAACTGAGCGTAGCAACGGGAGCTAAATAGAGATGGAAAGCGGGTGACAAAAAACTTTTGTTATATTGCGGTGAATAAAAATTATAGAATGGCAGAAACAGGTACACGAATTGATATACCGCTGGATTGGCAGGTTTATTTTAATATTCCGGCGTATTTTGTTACGTATTTCGGGGAGGTGTATTTTGGTACGATATGGCAGTTGGCGGATTATCCGGACCGGTTTTTTATTGTGCAGAATGATAAGTTGAATACTATAAGGGGTTTGAAAAGCGAGGATAAAACGCTTGAAAATTACCGGCAGCTGGGCAGGGAAATAACGGATGTGAGGGTGATTGCGATGAAGCCGTTTACGAGCTTGACGGGGCAGCGGGTGGATTTTGGCGGGGTGAGGTATGGGGATGGGCAGCAGTTTAAACGGTTGTTTGTTTTTGGGGCGGCAGCGTCGAGCTTTTGTGTGTATGGAAAGGATAGCAGGAGCTTTCGCAGGTTGCCGCTGAATCCGCCCTGCGGGTATGAGGTGTTTGATGAGAAGTATGATGAGATTGCTAAAAAATATCCGGGGGTGCAGTCTTCGCTTCCATTGTTTCAAGCGAAAAATAAAAGTATAGAGGAGTGTCTTAAAGAGGAGTGGCAGGTGTTTAGTTCTTCCTATAATCCTGAGGTGGCTTGCAATCATATTAATATCCAGTTTTACCTGCAGGAGCTGTTCCAGGCGGTTTCTAAGGAGGTGGTTCAAAATCATGCGCGATATAATTTATATAGTGTTTTTCTTGGTAAAATCAGGAAGCATGTTTCGGCGTATCCGCATGAGAAGGTGTCGATGGTTTCATTTAATTATGATGTTATTCTGGATGGTTTTATAAGGGAGGTATTCGGGTATCATTACCTGAAAATGCAGGATTATATTAATTGGAATAACAAGAGCGTTTTGTTGTTCAAACCGCATGGGTCGTGCAACTGGGGGTGGAGGTTTGATAAGAATAAAATAAAGCTGAAGGATAAAAAAATTACGGAGGCGCTCTATGACGAAAAAACAGAGCCGTGGAAAATCTATTTTGATTTGCTGGGAAATATGAATCAAATGATTTCTTTAAATACCTGGGGGCATGAAAGCGGTTTTGATAAATATGGAAGAGGGCGGTTTACCATGAATAAAAATCTTTTGGAAATAATACCCAGCATTTCGGGCGAATATTATTTTCCTTCCCTCCTGTTGCCGTACCGTGATAAGGATGATGTGGCAATGCCTTATGACCATTATTACGCATTGAACAATGGCGTGCTGCCGAATATACAGGAGTTGTATCTTATAGGCTGGAAAGGAAATGAGGATGTGTTTAACAGGCAACTGAAAGCGGCAGTGAACTTGAAAAAGATTTTTATTGTAAACCCCAAGGCTTATGAGGTGCAACATAATTTATCAAAGCATTTGGATCTGAAGAAGTATGAGGTGGTGGTGGTGAAGGATTTTGAGGATTTTGTGTTGAATAGGGTTGATGGGATATTGGGGTGAGTAGGAAAATAGAACGCAGATTGGGCAGATGATTATGATGGACGCGGATTTTTGCAGGCGGGAAAACCCAATGTGCGAATACATTCTTATGAAAAAAAGAGTAGCCCGCGGCTTGTTGGAAATCTTTTACCTTTAGCGGGACAAAAAAAATTCAAAAGAAAAAATTCCAAATTCCAAAAAAAATTCAAAAGAAAAAAATTATGCGGCTCATCATTACGATATTGTGTTTGTCTTTTTTTTCGGAATGCTATGGGCAGGGGTATTTGGAGGTGGGTAATCTTAGTTATGATGTGATGCCGCTGAAAATAAAAACTACTGCCGGCGATGAGCATTTTAATGCGGGGAATTTAAAATTGACTGACGTCGTTCCGGTATTTCTGAGGAAGGATAAATCGCAGTATTTATTGTTTGGTTTGAATTTGGAGTCGCTGGGTTTTGGGGGTGTTCATCCTGAATTTCCGGTGAGTAATATATATGGTGTCGCTGCTGTGGCGGGATATTGCAGGCAAGTGAATGACAGGCTGAATGTATCGGCGATTTTGCTGCCGTTTTTAAATTCGGATTTGTATCGTGTAACGGGTTCTGATGTTCACTTTTGCGGGGTGGTAAGAGGGGTATATCGTGTGCATAAGGATTTTTCGGTGAGGGCTACATTGGGCTACAGGAAGCAATTCTATGGCACTCAGTATGTTGTGCTGCTTGGGGGGGATTGGAAAATAAATAATAAATGGCGGGTGTTTGGCGACTTGCCGAATAATGCAACTTTGTGCTATAGCGTGCGCCCGAAAATAAATGCGGGGATTAGTTTTTTGTCGGGGAATACAAGCTACCATATTTCGCAAGAGGCGCTCTACCTGCAATATAATTTCGCACAGCCGGGGGTGTTTGCAGAGTACTATCTTTCATCAATGTTTGCTGTGAGGGGTACTGTTGCTTATTCGTATTTACGCAACCTGGACTTGTATAATATGGATGAAAAGGTGAGCGGTGTTGTGGATTATATTGTGCTGGGCTCCAAACCCGCGGCGTTGAATCCGGAGGTGTCGAATGGGTTTGCGTTTAAGTTGTCGTTGAGTTTGAGGATAAGTGAGAGATGACCCTATCCCTAAAGGGAAGGCCGCGAGTATTTGCTCGTGGGGTTAGCGCTTTTTTAGAGCGGAGAAACAGAGCGGGGAGCGGGGGATGGCATTATACCTCTATAATTTTTCTTGTGGCACGCCGCCGTATTCGGCGTTGAGGGCGTTGATTACGGACTCGCGGGCTTTGTCTATTTCTTTGTCAAGGTTTTTTAAAAGGTAGTCCAGGTCTATGTCGGATTGTTTGGATAGCTGCTTTAAATAGAATTGATGGTATGCCTGCTGCCTTGCGCTGATCTCAATGAGCATATCTAAAATCATTCCGTTGAATGATGGCTTACTTACAGAAAATCTTTCTTCGTTGTCATTTTCCATAAAGTATTGTTTTAATTAAGAACAAAGATACAGCAAAGCAAATTGGAAATTATTTTTGTTTGATTACATTTGGGCTAAACAAAAAAATCATCCTTATGCAAAGACTTCTTTATTTCACGGTATTCTTAGTTCTGTTATCCATACACTCCTTCAGCCAGGTAAGCCTGGAACATACTTATTATGGAAATGCTACGGCAGTTGTATTTTCAAGCAATGGGGAAAAGATAGTTACCTCCGATACAGCCGCCATACAGCTATATAATATGGACCATACTTTGTGGAAAACCATTACTGCACCTGCATACGCGGGATATAACATCAGTTACGTTTACGCGGTTTCTGATAACCTGTTTAACTCCGACGACCTCGTTGAAGCAGTTGTGGTTTATGTATCTTTTAAAAAATACCCTACCTACAAATGCCAGCTTATAAACGAAGCGGGTACAGTCCTTAATGATTTTGATTCGGCAGATTATGTACAGGTGCATTATAATGAAACTGATAATTCTTATAAATTGTTTAACCTGACCTATGTTTCTTCAAGTTCTTCTCACTATAATACCAGTGTTTATTCCTTGCCGGGTACAATGCCTTGCGGGAAATGCTCAAGCCTGGGTTTGGACAGACACGCAAGTAGTACAACACCTTCCATCGTGGTTTCGGAGCCCGTTCCGAATCCGAGTGCTGAGACAGCAAGAATCAGCTACCGGCTGCCCGATGATGAGCACGATGCGGTAATTACATTTTATAATGCCGCCGGACAACGGGTGCGCGAACTGCCTGTGTCTGCACAAGATAATTTTATCAACATCAATAATAAGCTGCTCACACCGGGGGCATACACTTACGATATCAAGTCGGGGAATGTGAAGTCTGATACGAAGGTGATGGTGGTGAAATAACCCCGACCCTAAAGGGTGACTGCGCGAGTGCGTTGCTGCGGGGTTTGGCTTTATGTAATCTCCGCGCCCGATAGCTTTCAACTCGGGGCAGGCTGCTCCTACCAGAGAGGGGAGAGCAGCTAAATTTAAAAAGATTTAACGGTAGTTGGTTTCCTTCAATAGCTGTGCATGGTGCTTTGCTTCATCGCTCAGAAATTCGCCTGCAATGGCATGATGACCATAAGCAAGAATGGTACTATGCGCAGCTTTTTCGGAGTTGCCTGCTTTATAAAATTTCGCAGCGTCCATGTGGTGTTTTGCGGCTTCGATATGATGAGCGGCTGCCTGCTTATGATTTTCAATTGCTTTTTGAACCGCCTCTTTATTTGCACCGGGCTTATTGTTTTTTTCTTCAGCCTTTCCGGATTTTTTTACTTTTTTGTTTTTCATAATCATTTTAATAATTAGATGCGAAGCTATGGAAAATTTGTGGATTAGGGGATTTAATAATCAGGCTACCTCATCACCTCAATTCTCTTACTTACCACTCCCCTATCGCTCACCACACGCAAAATATAAATACCGTCATCGAGGTTAACGTTCAGATTGCTTTGTGAGGCGTTTATGGATTGGGTATAAACTTGCTTGCCGAGCATGTCGTAAATGGATAGTGTGGTGTTTGTTATTGGGGAGTTGCCGTTATCGAATTGTACGGTAAATTGTCCGCTGGTGGGGATGGGGTAAATAGTTAGGTCTTGCATGTTAGTGAATGTGTTTATAATGAGGGGGGAGCCTTTTGTGACTTCGCGGATGCGGTTGTTTTTCTGGTCTGCTATAAAAAGATTGCCCCACGTATCAACAGCTATGCCGGAAGGGTTGAATAATTCCGCGGCGGTGGCTGCTCCTTTGTCTCCACTATAACCTGCTGTATCATTGCCTGCCACAGTACTGATAATACCTGAGGTATCCACCTGACGGATAACATTATTATAATAGTCTGCTATGAAGAGATTGCCCGAGGCATCCACAGTCAGGCCGAAGGGGTATAATAATTCGGCTGCTGTTGCTACTCCACCATCGCCACTGTACCCCGGCGTACCATCTCCGGCTACGGTGCTTATAATACCTAAAGAATTCACTTTCCGAATACGGCTATTACCATTGTCTGTTATAAAGATATTGCCCGAAGCATCCACGGCTATGCCGAGAGGGGCGTGTAATTCTGCTGCTGTGGCCGGACCTCCATCACCGCTATAAGCTCCTATGCTATCGCCGGCCACCGTGCTTATGATACCAAGAGTGTTCACTTTTCGGATACGGTGATTAAAATAATCTGCTATAAAGAGGTTGCCCGAGTCATCCACTGCTACTCCGGTAGGGAAGTTTAATTCCGCTGCTGTAGCGGGACCACCATCACCGCTGTAACCTCCAAAAGAAGTGCCGGTGCCAAACCCATTCCCTGCTATGGTTGTAATAATGTTACCTGTATTAACTTTACGAATACGGTTATTAGAAGCATCGGCTATATAGATATTGCCCGAGGCATCCACGGCTACTCCGGCGGGGTTTTTAAATTCAGCTGCTGTAGCTGCACCTCCATCGCCGCTATAGCCCGAAACACCACTGCCTGCCACAGTGCTTATAATGCCGGAAGCGTTCACTTTGCGAATACGGTGATTTTCCAAATCTGCTATAAAGAGATTGCCTGAGGCATCCAGGGCTATGCCGGTGGGATTATATAATCCCGATAGAACGGCTGCTCCTCCGTCGCCACTGTAACTTCCTGTGTCCTTACCGGCTACAGTATAAATATTTTGAGCGTGCAAGAAAGAAGCGCAGAAAAGGATAGAAAGGGTGAGGAGTCTTTTCATTGTGTTGTGTAATGACTTGACATTAGCACAGTAAAGATAAGATTTTATAAATGCAAGTATGTCTGAACCTTGATTCACATGATTAAAGGATTCACATGATGTGTTATGCGTAGGTATAAATCGGTAGGGGTTCAAAATTTTGAACCCCTACCGATTTTGAATTTTAAATTTTTCATTTCCTACCTCATCACCTCTACCCTCTTACTCACAACTCCTTTATCGCTCACTACTCTCAAAATATAAATGCCATCATTGAGATTAACGTTCAGATTATTTTGCGGGGTGTTTATAGCTTGGGTGTAAACTTGTTTGCCGAGCATGTCGTAGATGGATAAAGTGGTGTTTGTAATTGGTGAACCGCCGTTATCAATTTGCACGGTGAATTGTCCGTTGGTGGGGATTGGGTATATGGTTAGGTCTTGCTTGTTGGTGAGTTGGTTGATAACTAAAGGGAAGCCATTGGTTACTTCGCGGATGCGGTTATTATAGCGGTCTGCTATGAAGATATTGCCTGAGGCATCCACGGTTACTCCGGTAGGTCCATTTAATTTTGCCAGGGTAGCTGCCGCTCCGTCGCCGCTATAGCCTATGAGCGAATTGCCTGCCACCGTGTTGATTATGCCCGAAGTATTGACCTCGCGGACAACACTGTTAACATAGTCTGCTATGAAAAGGTTTCCCGAATCATCAAGCGTTATGCCGAGAGGATTATATAGTTCCGCAGCAGTGGCGGGACCGCCATCGCCACTATAACCCGCGCCCAAAGTAAAATCTCCCGCTACGGTTGTGATAGTACCTGCGCTGTTCACTTCGCGGATAAGGTTATTTGCCTGGTCTGCAATATAAATATCACCCGATGCATCCAAAACCACGCATGTGGGGTAATTTAATTCCGCCGCGGTAGCGGGTCCGTTGTCGCCCAAATAACCTTGTGTGCCATTGCCCGCCACCGTGCTGATAATGCCGGCTGTATTCACCATCCGGATGCGGTGATTGTATTGGTCTGCAATATAGAGGTTGCCTGAAGCATCCGGCGCCACACCATAGGGATAATTTAATTTCGCTGCCACTGCCGCTCCGCCGTCACCGCCAAAACCGTAGGCACTGCTGCCTGCCACCGTAGTGATGGTGCCCGATGTCGTCACTTTACGGATGCGGTTATTATCTTCATCTGCTATATAAAGATTGCCCGAAGCATCAAAGGCTACACAGGTAGGATGATATAATGACGCTATGGTAGCAGGTCCGCCATCGCCGCTAAAGCCTTGATTGCCGCTGCCCGCATAAGTGGTAATAATGCCTGATGGGCTCACTTTGCGGACACGATTATTATCCGCATCTGCTATATACATATTGCCCGATGCATCAAAGACTGTGCTGTGAGGCTGGTATAATTCCGCTGCCACTGCCGCATTTCCATCTCCGTATGCAGAAGTGCCATCGCCTGCCACAGAGCTTATTATTCCCGTAGTATTCACTTTGCGAACACGGACATTACCTGCATCTGCTATATAGAGATTGCCCGAAGCATCTACGGTTAAAGCATAGGGGTTGTTGAGTTGCGCCAGGGTAGCAGCTCCGCCATCTCCGCTATAACCATAAACGCCGTTGCCCGCAAAAGTGCTGATGATACCCAACGTGTTCACTTTGCGGATAACCTGGTTTCTCTCGTCTGATATATAGAAGTTGCCCGAAGCATCCAGAGCTATGCCCCTGGCGGAATGCAATTCCGCTGCTGTGGCAGCCCCGCCGTCGCCGGTATAGCCTGCTGTGTTGTCGCCAGCCACCGTACTTATCATTCCCGATGTATTGACCATGCGGATACGGCTATTCCCATAGTCTGCTATATACAAGTTGCCCGAAGGATCAAGGGCTACGGCATAAGGCTCGTTTAATTCCGCGGTTGTGGCAACACCGCCATCGCCGCGGTAACCTGCTGTGTCATTGCCTGCCACCGTGCTGATAATGCCTGCAGTATTCACTTTGCGGATAACATTATTACTATAATCTACTATGTAGAAATTCCCTGCGGCATCAAACTTTACGTCGCGGGGGGCGTATAATCTCGCGTTGGTGGCCGCTCCGCCGTCGCCGCTATAACCGTAATAGCCCTCACCTGCCACCGTGCTGATGATACCTGCGGTATTCACCTTGCGGATAGCATTGTTATTGATATCTGCAATGTAGAGGTTGCCTGCGGCATCAAAGGTTAAGCCCTGGGGTGTGTTTAATTCCGCTGCCGTGGCGGGACCACCATCGCCGCCGTAATCTCCTGTGCCATTGCCCGCCACGACAGTGACGATACCCGCCGCACTCACTTTATAAACAATACTGTTGCAGCCGTCAGCTACATAGACGTTGCCCGAGGCATCTGTAGTTACTCCATCGGCGCATATACCAAAAGCAGTGGCAGTATCGCCATTGCCTATGGCGCCGCCGGCTACCGTGTAAATATTTTGTGCATGCAGGCAAACAGCGCCCAGCAGAAACATGGAAAATGTTAACAGTATTTTCATTTTTTTATGTTTTAAAAAGTTTTGAGTGGATAAAAGTAATAGTAGTATTTGAGAAATGCAAGTATATCTGAACCGCT
>Ga0207047_1150_pt1 | contig 16289 bp, 13 predicted proteins | sample Alteio_BWMinCont_67_FD_153302 | JGI IMG/M metagenome (GOLD analysis project Ga0207047, IMG submission 153302) | Enriched cells from forest soil in Barre Woods Harvard Forest LTER site, Petersham, Massachusetts, United States -... | ecosystem: Environmental > Terrestrial > Soil > Temperate forest >...
AAACTTCTCATCCCCAACATTCAAACCCAGAATAATAATTTTCATCTCTGGCACTCTATCATTTCCACAAAACTCCACTGTTCTTTCGACCAAAGACATTGTAATATTTAATATTCCAAACTTATAAAGGCAAAACAAAACATTCTAAATTCAATTTTTATCAATTATGAGAAAAGCGCGCGGTGTCCGATATGTTAAACCTGTGAAACTCCCAACACATATCGCTATTCCGCGTGACCACAGGCGTTTGTTTTTACACGGTGAATCTCAAATTGAAACGTCCCTGCAACTCTTCGAGTTCTCGCTTCGCTCGGCGATGTGAACATCGCTGAATAATGAAAATTTTTAAATATGATCAACTTCAGCAATGTAAAACATTGCCGAGCGAAGCGAGAACTCGAAGAGTTGCATTTCAACCCCACATTCCCGATGCAACTTCTGTTGTATGACACATCCATCGCAAACTAGAATCCATACAATGAGCAATAAATAAAAGCGCGCGGTGTCCGATATGTGAAGACGCGTGAAACTGCTAACACATATCCCCATTCCGCGTAACTACGGGGTCTATTTTTACACGGTGAATCACCACGCGTTCCGTCTTGTTAATCAACCTCATATTCTGAGCTATACCAAGGAGAATCTACCCACCGTCTTGTTAGTCGCTTGCAATTACTGAAACCGACAGTCCTAAGCCCATTTTGAACTAAATATTCAACACCAACATCTGTCACTAAATGACAATTATTCATACGCAATATCTTTACACCTTTTAAATATTCCAACCCCTTATCTGTTATTCCACTCGGCAAATTAATTTTATGAACACCTTTTAAATATTTCAACCCTTCATCTGTTATTTGATAGCAATTATCAAGATAAATATTACGTACACCGATCAAATATTCCAAACCCCTATCTGTTATTTTTTGGCAATTGAATAGACATATTGTCTGCACACCTTTTAAATATGCCAACCCCCTATCCGTTATATTTGAACATCCACTCAAATAAATTGTCTGAACACCTCTCAAATATTCCAACCCGTCATCAGTAATTTGATAGCAATTATATAAATGTATTGTATGAACACCCTTTAAATATTGTAAACCACGATCCGTTACAGCAATACAAGAATTCAAATTAATAGTGTGAACACCCTTCAAATATTCTAAACCGCGATCAGTTATTTGATAGCAACAATACAAATTAATTGTATGAACACCCTTCAAATATTTCATACCCTCATCAGTTATTTCCATGCATTTATCCAGAATAATTGTGTGAACACCCTTCAAATATTCTAAAACATGATCCCTTATAACACAACATGTCAAATTTATTGTCTGAATCCCTCGTAAATATTTTATATCCCCCTCCCTCATACAATCTGAATAATCTATCAACCGAAATTCTTTGATAAATTTTTGCGTTATTATTTTATAATCAACCTCATATCTACATAACGGTAATAGTTCAGAAGTTCGCAAATATGACAAAACGATTGCAATTAATGGATCAATCATTCATTCATTCCCTCATCAATTTTATCATTTAATCCTTATTTAATTTTAAATTTCAATTTTTCAATAACCGCTCAAATAAAATTGATAATTAAATCACAAGAACAACAAACCATAATAATATAATAAACAAATCAATGTCACAATTTATTAAAGAATATGGTATCATCGATCAAACAATTGAAGATAAATTATTTTCTCTTGTTAAACACCACGGATCAAAATTTGAAACATCACGACTATATTCCGCCGACCGAGAGAAAAAATTCATAGATATCGAAAAACGATCCTCGCAATATCGACTAATAACAACTAAAGCAGCATTTGATCTCGTCGATTCACTAATCAATAAAATAAACTCCTTCGACAAAACATCCAACTATATCCTATTCCGCAACAACATCACACAAATCTCCTACGCCACTGGAGATTTCTTTCAAGCTCATGAAGATTATTTAAGCATCACATCAAACATGCTGGAGGAATATACAATGATTATATGCATGGATGCCACATGTGAAGGCGGTGAGACAATATTTCACGTAAACGATTGGTTCAAACACACATCGAAATCAAGCATTACTCCCGGCCACTGCCTATTATTTCGCAAAGATTTAAAACACGAAGGCGCGATCCTAAAATCCGGAACAAAAAATATACTAACCTTAAATGTTTGGCGCACAAAGAAATCATGCGAATCAATCGTTGGAATCACATTCCCCGCTTCCGATGACCCTGACCAAGCAACACCAAAATATTTCATCTCAACGAATAAAATCATAGAAACAAACACATTATTAGCCTCATTTTTACGCTTCTCATCAAACCCACAAAAAATATATATCTACGAAGAAAAAAATTATACATCAGAAGACTTCGAAATAATATATAAACTTTATAATGAAATGTATATAACAGCGAAAGAATATACTGTTCATCGTAACATCATTGATTATTATCAATTCACAGCTGCTAACATCCTAATTGATTTAACAGAGGAAATACACAAAACGATCAAATCAGTCAAATACACTTTGAAAGATAAAATTATATTCTGTCCGACGCCTGAGCTGGCTTTGCACATCAATGAAACCATAAAAGTAGCGCATCTGCCGTATATCAATTTTAAAATGATTTTAGCAGAAGGTTCACTCTCTTACGGAGGTGAAATGTCGGGAACACCAACGACATCTCTAAATATGACTCCAATGTGGGTTACATTTAGTGATCACAACAACATATTATTTAAATCCCATTTTGTAACCAAACGTGATCCTAAATTTAATATAGATAAACTTGATCACACCATAAACATTGCAGAAATTGTCAAGGAATATGACGATAACGAGGATGATACTCATCACTGTGGGAAAGTCAAACTTAGGGATATCGATGATGATAATGAAAATGATGATGTCGATGTCGATGACAACACAGCTATAATTGAATGCTCCGAAATTTATGCCCCCACTACATATTTTGGATTACAATTATGTGAAGTTGCATCACCAGATCAAATATTTGCCAACATAATAAGCGAAGATGACAACTTTACATATTTACCCTATCATAAACCTATTGACGTTCATTATGAAAAAGAGCAATCTCCATATTACGACATCGATCCCAATGATAAAATAACAATAACACCCAAACATTATAAAGGAATTATTGCCGCTGTAAAAGAAAGCAAATTACTGACCATCACAGAAGAAGAAATCAAAAACATCAAATTCTTATTGCCTCAAGTTAAACATTCTTATCATAAATTTTTTTGCAATGAAGATGTTTATGGTAATGCGAATTTCCTAACAGTATATGGATTTCTCCGCCTGGATGAATAACTTATTATAAAAATTTTGAAATCTCATCAATGCAACTCTTCGAGTTCTCGCTTCGCTCGGCAATGTTTTACATTGCTGAAATTGATAGTACTTAAAATATTTTCATTACTGAGCGATGGTCACATCGCCGAGCGAAGCGAGAACTCGAAGAGTTTCATGCTAATACTGCCGTCTTTGCTCTCCATGTACGAAATAGTAGTCACCGAAGAGCGGCTTCTTATTGAAACCCCCCTCGTACCACTACCACAAACAAGAATTAAAAATTATCAATCCCTCGAAAATATTGATATTTAAAATTTTAATATCATTTAATTCTAAATAAACACGATATACTTCGATGGAACAAATCAAACTCGAAGGATTTGTAGTATATGACACGTCCATTTATGATACTCTATATATTCTACCATTTTATTCTTATACTTGTCCATGTAGAATCAAACTTTATTTCGTACGATTTTTTAGTTGTGACACACAAATGGTATTTCTACCAAAGTTCTTCAAAAAATTTAAACAGCTATCGAAAGAAGATCTAATAACACAGAGGGCACTTTTAAATAAAATTCCTCGGGCGGATTTGAGAAATGAATTTAAAAATAAGTGTGTATCTCATCCAATAGAAACAAATCTATACTATCCTAACTTTGGAAGTTATAATTATAACTTTCCAGACACTCTTGAACAAAATATGAATATGTTAACTAAATCATTATCGGAATCCGACAACTTTGAAATTGGTCCCTGGATAGGGAACTTTGCTTATAAGTATTGGGCCGTTTGTAACTATAATTGGACCCCTCAGAATTGCAATGCAACAATTGATGAAAAAAAAATATATATCACCAAAGCAATAGAAACACGTATATTAACTAAGATTAACCTAGATGAACAAAAATTATCTGCTGAAATAAATAAATGTTTCATATCAACTAATATGATTTCCCCATTGATTAATATAATTATTGAATATAATTGTCCTCCTCTTCATACCATTGGAAAATTAATAGCCAAATTTAAGACCGATATTGAGAAATACAGTTAGCTCGTATTGAGTTCAGCGATGTTAGCTATCATTGTCTCTAACGGGTTCTCATCAAAGAGATATCGAATTGAATATGAAATAAATGGCCTCATAGAAATATTAAGATTAGCAATCAACGATGCATAATTATCTAAAAGCGTTTCATTATTTTTATCCAACGAGTTTACTAGCATCTTCTTTATTTTTATTTTGAACATATCTTCCGTTGGAAGAAAGAATTCCAATTTCGCTGACATTCGATTAACTAAAGCTTTGTTCCGAAAGATAACTTCACAATCATTCCCAGTGAAAAATCTAATAACGTTCTTTGAATCTTGTAACCCATCCATTGAATTTAAAATTTGAGACATCACACGCGAACTATCCCCATTCGACAAAAATCGATCGAAATCTTCAAACAAAATTATAATTGTCTGGCTAGAAGATTGCGGACTCAGAATATCGTCTAAATAGTCTAAATTCAAGCTCCCTGAATTCACGATATAAACCGGATAGTTATACTTCGACGCCAAAGCACGGATCATGGTCGTTTTCCCCGTTCCAGGGGGACCATACAGCAGATAATTAAGCGATTTCGTTTCACCAATCGATTGCAAAAATTTCCACTGCTGTTTCGAATTCAACACATCTTTTGCAAACATCTCAAAATATTTATCATAACCGATCAAATCTTCTTGCCGCTTGAAATCGTATTGATTGACGACATACCACCCCCCACTCCCCCTATCGAATTTATAAATTGCTTGCTTAGGAACAACCGCCAGAGCATCGTTAATTCGTTTCGTTATCGCCCTATACGACGCTTCAGATTCGAACCATAGTTTTAAATTTCCATTGGTTAATTTTTCGACGAAGCATTTAATATTTCCAATCAAAATATCTCCCGGTTCAGGAGAAATAAGTAGTCGATTAAAGTCACCAGAAAAATCGGCGAATGAATCATATGTATATAAACCAGCTAGATGTTTAAGAAAATGTGATCTTCTTTCGAATTCAACAGAGAATTGATATCCAATTGTCACAGTTGGTTCGTTAACTAACGATATTTGTTTTATGGTTTTCTCTGATTCAAGCACACATCCTTCGCTGCACCATACCATCATAAAAGCCACCACAAAAATCTTAACGAAATGCATTTTAATCAGCGAGATAAAATAACCAATTTCCAAAGAGTCCCGCAATAGAATGGATATTCAATTTTTTCCGAAGCGAACCAAAATAAACAAAATTCACCGCTAATTATTTTTCTACTTTTTCATCACAAAAGTCATTTTCATCTACATACTTGATATATTTCAAAATGGTAAGCGCTTCCATGTCTAGCCATAACCAATGGCATTCACCCCAATTGTTTTTAATTAACTTATAATAATCTTCAATATTTTCAGTCAACATATAAATTTTGCGCTTCGATAATTCGCCTTTATTCCAAAATTTCACAACAATATCGGGTTTGTGATATCCGAATTCCTCGAGAAACCACTTGAGCAATTCCCCATGCTCTACATCTTGAACAACGAAGATAACCGTCATCCCTTTCGTTCGGAGATTATCCAGAATTTGAATATTAGCCGGCTCCGTTTGTACCAACTGCAGATCTCCAAAATTCGTAATTTCTCCGCGTTGCTTCAGATCAATTCCAAAAGGCAACTTCAGACAAGACTCTCGATATTCAACATAATTCATATAAATCGTATTCGGGCTAACAATTAATGCGGATTCGTCAAAAGAATGATGGTCACTCGCTCGCTCCGAACTGCATTCATCCCGGATTTTCTTAAAATCCTCACGAACAATTGCCTCGATCGATCCAACTGTCATGATCTTCTTTTTTGGAAAAGCTGCACTCACGACAGCAACCAAAAACACGCACAGCAGCAAAACACGCATTGTTTCACAAAAATCCGTCCTAACAATCCAAACAATATAGATCCTTCAATGAGTTCAGATTTTCAATCTTTTCACTTATCAAAATCCGGTTTAATCACAAAATAAATTGATTGAAGTTCCTTGTATCCACCATTGCGTCCACTGGTTTCGTGGAACATACCACCTCCTAATCGCAAACAAAGATGTATCGTTGCATCCCCCCTAATATTATAATCAGCTAGAGTCTGACCATTTTGTAATTGTCTTCCTGCAAATACCAGCCGTTGTTTATCCGATACAACACCCTCTTTATTATAAATTTGGATTTTTATTTGTTCCACATCATCATTTTGATAAATATCCAATGTTAGAGTTTTTCCACTAAACGATCTAATAAAAATTTGTATACTTTTCTCACCACTATAAGTTAAATGAAGGCACTCTCCATCTTTGATATTATGATCTTTCAGCGTTAACCATCTACTAAGAAATTTATTCTCAAACGTTAAATCGTATTTTTCATTGAACATGTCAGCTAACTCCTCCACTCTACATTTTACATTATATACACTCTCATTATCATAAGCAGCAATATCAAAAATCTTTCCAGAATCTGTTATAACCTTAATGTTTAATAATTTGGGCGTTACAGCAATTAACGGTGTCTCAATAGATGCTTCTGATTTCTCCTTAATATATTTTTTCAGATATTCATTAACCGTGGAACCGATACGAATCTGCAATTCAGATGTTTTTGGAAATTTAAAATCTGACATTCTTGAACGCATATCAGCATCAGTTAAATCTCTTTTTAAATGATGCGAATAGATACATAGTTCTTCAGAATCTATATCATAGTTTTCAAACAATCCATCCATAAATCTGTCCATTGATGTTACTGCTGGTTTATATTCCGCATATAAGCTTGTGCCAGTGAGAGTTATAATTTTTATCACTGAATCAACGATAGGTTTAGTGATGATTCCCGCCATGTTTTTATTATTATACGTTAGAGAAGCATCATTTAATTATGATTTTTTCAATTTTAACACAAACGAACGTATTCCAAGAAAAAATTGAATATTTAACAGATGAACATTCTTTATCTTGGATGACATTCAACCACAAATGGGGAACACCACTCCAGAACCACCACCACCACTCCCAGATTTTAATTTGGAAAACGAACTAGAAAAATTTAAACAAACCGGACGAACGAGAAAAATCGAAAATTTTTGTTGCAAACATATTGAGAAAAATAAAAATCCCGACGCATGTTATCTCTATGCACGATTTAAAATAGATTTATCCGAATACTCTACTGAATCGTGGAATATGGAAATTGCAATACCTCATTTAATTATCGCCGTAGAGCGAGGCAACAAAGATGCACTTATGTATCTCGCTCTATTTTATTATATGGGTGGTTACAGAGCGCACAGTCATAAAAATTCATTCAGAACTTGGAAAATCGAAAAAGATCCTGTTTCCGCCTGCTACGACTATACTTATATCCCACTTAAACGCAATTACAAAAAATCATTTGAATATTTCACACGCGCTGCCGCCTACCTAAAAAATCAACATGCATATTATTATGTCGCCAAACATTATGAAAAAGGCCTAGGAACCAAAAAAGATCTCTCATTAGCTTTAACATATTATAAACTATCATACTATCTTGGTAACAGTGATGCAATAAAAAGAATTTGCGAAACGTATGTGAAAAAAGGACTCGACGCTATGCCAGATGCCGATTTGGAAATTTTTGAGCTAGGAATAAATAAGATTTATCTTGGGCACTTCTACCTTGCAAAAATATATCACGAACGAAAAGATTACAAATCAACAATTTTCTATTGTGATAAACAACTCATGAGAAACACTAATTTCGAATTAAAAGATATCGCTATGATTATAACATTGCGTGTTTTAGCCGAGAAAAATATATCAAGTCTGACTCCTGCGGGTTGATATTTTAAGCTCTACCTGCCACAAAACCATTCGAACAATCTCCTCAAGCAATAATATAAAAACGTTTTTTTCAAATAGGATTTAATGAAAATGTAATATAATTTGAGCGTCTTATTTCTTACATATTTAAACGTATCACGATGTAATTCGAGAGCGGTAATACATATCTTCTCCGTTTGATTCACCACCGAGTCTAACATAAATGGCTGTTTCTTCAGTGCGTTAACGCACATATCTTCTGTTGGATTTTTGACAGAACGCAAATAATGTGGTGCTTTTTCCAATATAAGAGTACATATATCGTTATCCAGAGCTATAACTTTCGGCTCAGATAGTATTAATTTATTCGCACGATACTCCTCTCGAGTTTTCCAATAATCTGACCATATATAAATATTCGCATCAGGTGGAATTGTAACTTCCCGATAATGTGTAAAAGTTCTATTGTATTCTCCATCAGATGGCCCATTGTGGACATGTGTGCCAATATTTTCCACTTGATAAAAAATAGGCTTCGATCCAAAAAACATGTCGGGTCCATGGAATGCGTACATCCTGATCTTCGATTGTTCTAAGTTACTAACATCAAAAATATTTAAACCGGTTGTTAAAGCATAATCGTCGCCAAAATCTTCTGTCGACAATAGAACAAATCTCATTCCACGGTGAATTTGATTAAAATATTGTCCATTAGTTTTTACAGCAGCAACTGCACCATGTACATCAAGAAGTGTCTTTTTTTCGAAATCAAAGCAAGGAGCATTTTTTGATTCAGAACCTGACATTCCAAAGCTTAATCCCAATAGGAGTAATAGAGAGAAAATAAGTTAGGGGTTAACTTAGACTCTTTTATTCAATATTTATTTTCTCGTCGAACTATCAGCCTGTCGAATTAAAATTGATTTATGTATGTTTTGTTTGTTCCATTAGAGCCAGGGGTGCTATTATTTGGTTGGGTATGGCTGCTGCTGCTGCTACTGCTGCTGTTGGACTTGATGTAACATATGTATATTTACGTATTAAGCCAAAAGTTGGCTCTGCAAAAGAGGTCATAACATATGAAAATTTCGTCACTTCAATACTTAAAAAAAGTGGAGATATTAATGGTACTGACTACGATTCCATCACTAATTTAGAAAAAGAGATCGAAACCCAAAAATCCCGAAACAATTACACCATCGTCGAAAAATTTTTACATGAATTTCCAAAATCCGAATCATATTATCATAAAGGCTATCTCAATTATTTATTGAATTGCTGGCTCAATGATATCGGCATCGAAATTCGACCCACATATATTTTTAATATTTTCCTCCATCAATTGTGTGAGATTATAAATAGCGAACCAGAAAAATATCGCGCAATATTCACCAAATCCCCGGAAAAAATCCAGATTGCCATAGGCCCCACCTTCGATATCAAAGGCCTCATGAATATGTTAAAACATCATATTCCATTCGATTTGGATAAATTTGTTCCCACATTTCCCAATGCGCCAGAAAATTTTATGGATAGTATGTATGGCCTATTCGCCGAAATGGTACAATCTTATTATTCATGTCTGATCTATGGCTGTTCCATTCCAAAAATACGCTTATGTACTGACATTAAACAATGGCAGATCCTCGATAATGCCCTAACTAACATCCAAAATATTTTCTCGACACGCGCGATCAAATTAGATTATCTATCCATCTATCAAACGAAATTAAGGGAAATGATTGCAAATTTAACCAACAAAGAATATTGGCAGCAATTCTTCTATTTGATTAAATGTGGTTCGGCAAGTCAGACGGAAGTTAAAGGGCACGTCATAGAATTACTTAATAATAAATCAACAATACTTCGCGGTAGCCTGCCAAATATGATATCACGATTTGAATTTACAAATACAGCTTATTCGCCCGTTGAACAAAAACAATTTTTTGTCTCAGGTATCATGTCAAGTAGTTTAGATGAAGTTGATATCGCGATTCCCCAGTATAGTTGTAACATCGCCATACTGGATCAAAAAAAATGCGCATTAACCGAATCCGAAATTTCTGACAGAAAAGAAATACTTAATTGCCTAACAATATTAAAAATTTATAATGCAGACGGAGATTATTCTAATTTTAATAACCACATAATAATCAAACCAGATGAATCCTACGATGGAAAAGTTGATATAACTTTAGATGACGATATACTTGATCAAGATTCATTACAACATAATAAATGTGTTGTCGAGTCGAAAGGTAATAAAGATAAATATTATGAATTAATGAATCAAGCCCGAAAAGAACGCCTGAAAAAAGATTATTGTTTCTGGTATTTAAATCAGCAAGATATTGAATCTTATTATAAAAATTCTATAACTTTAAATCGCGAAGAATGGTTGAGATTGCTAGCCGAACATAAAAACCATGAAGAGGTCCTCATTGCCTCGATGCCAAAGCTCAATTTATTCATGAAATCTGCTACCAATCGAGAAAATTATGAATTGTTAATAAAAATGGCCAACCCGAATGTTATTCAAGCATTCATAAACGAATATAAGAAAGAGCCATATCTAATCAAACAAAGCGGTGGATGGTCCATTACAGATCCAATAAGGTCGACATCTGAAGTAAACACCCCCGAAACTCTCGTAGTCGACATACTTATGGAATTATTTAAGATCCGATTACCTCAAGAAATAAAAATAGATATTATCAAGAAAATAGTTCTGTACAATTCCCCAGATAAAATTTTGAATGAATTCATAATCTGCATCCATAATCGGATAAAAAATGGATCACGGCCGAGTATTTCCCCAGAAAATATCGTGACTCTACTAAAAAAAATTATTAACAAATCATTCACCAAAGATACTGAATGTTATTTTTCGTCCTCTTTGAATAAAGATTTTGAAAATGCACGAATTATTGCTTCAACAAGTGGAATTATATTTGATGAAGCACGTATTCTAAGTTCTGTAGACCACTGAACGTTTTATTTATAACAATAATTAATCGCATCAAAAAATTGAAAAGCACAACAAATATCATCAAATAATAATCATAACTGAACAACAAAATGCTTGAGCCAACAATTGCAATATCGCTATCATATTTGGAGACTCACGAGCTCATACTATTATGTAGAACATACACCAGCTATAGTAACACAACACGAAAATATATCAAAGAATTTGAATTAAAAGATAAATATATACATATGACAGATGCTGACATCCAATATTTCAAAGGTATTTCATCCATTAATTTGGCGGATTGTCTTCAAATAACAGATAATTGCTTCGAATATTTAAAAACTGTTCGAACAATAGATTTGACCAATTGCGATCAAATAACAGATCAAGCTTTAAAACATTTACATCTAAATAATATACATAAAATTAACTTATCATATTGTAGCCAGATAACAGATCTTGGTTTAGAACATCTCCAAGGCGTTAATACGATCAATTTGACTCATTGCACGGAAATAACAGATCGCGGCCTAGCATTTTTAAAAGGTGTCCGAAAAATCTCCCTATTTTGTTGTCACAAAATAACCGATCTCGGCCTAGAACATTTAAAAGGGGTTCGTGTTATTGATCTGGGTTTTTGTAAACAGATAACCGATAGAGGTTTAGAATATTTGGGAAGTGTTCGCAAAATTGGTTTGGCAAACTGCTCTAAAATAACCGATGACGGTTTACAATATTTAATGGGTGTCCACACGATCCACTTGTCCAACTGCTCTAAAATAACCGATAATGGTTTAAAATATTTGGAGGGTGTTCACACAATAAATTTGTTGAACTGCCATCATTTCACGGATTCAGGCTTGAAATATCTAAAAGGTGCCAATACAGTAAATTTGCGTAACTGTTCCCAAATAACAGACAGTGGCTTAAAATATCTACAATGCACCAAAGTTATTAATTTAGAATATTGCCATAAAATAACTGCTACAGGTCTAGCTTATTTAAAAGATGCAGAAATTAAAATTTGAAAAACGTTTTCATTATAGCATTCATTAAATTGTTATTATCATATATACTAAGATTATATGACTGAATCGAAATATTTAGCAGATTTGGGGTTCAAATTTACGTACAAAGATGAAACGCACTTACACTACGAAAAATTTGGTAAAATTAATATTAGCCTAGCTGTTAAGCATTCTGAGGATGATTTTGTGATGACTCATGATAAAACTTTTTCTGACGAAACTTTGCTCTCGCAAGCAAAAGCTGGTTTCATGACAGAGACAGCGGATATCAGAACATGGATAACCAAGACTCATAATTTTATTATTGAATGTTTTGAAGGGGAATTAGAGGAATTCAAAGATGAATCGATCGCTGCTGCACCATCTGATTTACCAATTGTTAAACATGATGATGCACGTCCTCTCTATATCGCTGTTTGGGGAATCGCCTTTAGGAAAAAAGTTCCAGATGATCGAAAAACTCAACACAATTTCAATGCAGCAGTACTGCATGGAAATCGACGCTTCCGTGAAAATGCTCGTGATAGTAAGGAAGCTCGTGACCATATTATGAAAGGAAGAGCGTTCTATAATTTTATGGAAATTATGGTCAAACTGGTCGAATCCCGGGACTACCTTCGTATATCCATCAATTGTACGAAAGGCCGCCATAGGTCTGTGACATGTGCTATTGCCCTCAAAGAACATTACTACCCCAACGCAATAATTGAATACCTAGATATTAGTTAGCCAATGATGAAAAATTGAAATCAGAATATTTAGATATGTTTATTTAGCATTGGCCATCTCAAAAATCCCAACATGGCAGCATCCAATGTAGCTGAAACCGACCCGTTCATAAAATATATGGACCTTGTGCAACTTGATACTAAAGCATTCAATGCTGCACAGGAAGAAAAGCGCAATCAATTTAAACTCACCCACGGAGATGAGGGATATCTGTCCGAAATCGCAATGGGACAAATTCATCATCCGCTCAAATCTACACGTGGGACCGACTACGGCCTAACAGAAGAAGAAATCGCAAAACTAACACGAAATGGATTTCTAATTAAGGACACGACAGATCAAACTTTTGCTGAGACATACCTCACCCTCTATAATAATGATATGCCGGTGATGATTACCAGCGATTCCGTGTTACACGCATTCCACGGATTCTATGACAATTGGCTTAAGCAAACGGAAGCGGATACACTCACTGCAAACTTAAGAACATTATGCACCCATATCAAAAAATCTATCGATAACTTGGAAACAAAAGGCGAAGAAAAAGAACTGCTTTCACTTATTGAGCTATTAACCGTTGTTCCTAATATTCTACTCAACCTCAACGACAAATTGACGCAAGATTTTGACTCCCTCTGTTATGTAAATGAAGGAGTTCCAGCATCTAAAATTGATATGAGCAAATACACCCCAGAAACGATCGAAGTAACAATAAAAGAAGAATCAGCATTAGGCTACACGTTAAAAGATCCTTGCGCAGCTGATGAAGATACACCTAAATTCAAAGCCTTTGCGATTCATTACAACATTATGGATTATCATCTTTGTGACATCATCAATTCCAGCCCAAAGATGAACACATATTACACAGAATTTAAACCAAAGCATGTTTCTTCCAAACCCCTATTAAAATTTTCTACATACGATGATCTTGACAAAATCATGCAATCCATTGCTCGCCGCGTAGATATTACATTTGAATTAAATGGAGAAGAGCTTCTTGTCATGGACGGTTCAATGTTCAAGCCGCGCGGCCATTATGTTGAATCCCTGGCGCTGGAGAATTATTACATGGCGTTTACTTGGTTGTCAACATTCACGTTTAATCTCGAAAAAAAGAAGCGCGGTGACGTGTGGATTTTACCGATTGATACATTCGCAGTGGGCGTTATCTTAGCCAATCTCCTAAAATCAGATCTTATCACCGAATTTACGAAATTTATGGAAGTTTTTATGGGACCACCCTCGGGCTATAACATTCCATCGTTTTTACAAGTGGTCTCTAAACATCTTCCGCCAACTGAAATAAAAGATCTTGTGCACTACGTGTGGAAAAATCGAGAAGAACTATACAATAAAGCCGCTCCGGAGTTGACATACAAAGAGGTCTCCATCATATCAAGAACTGCATCCATTGACTATAAAATAATAGATGAAATGGTCGACGATAAATTTATCAATGATCACGATAAGAAAACATTTAGGAAATTTCCTACTGTGCTCGACATAGTTGCCACCCTCTTCGACAACAAATCCGTGGAAGATTATATGTTTCACGAATCCAAAGAACAATACAAAAAGCATTTACACCAAGTATCGAAGAGTTGCGACAGCTATGTATTTCTCCCGAGCATTTATGACCAGGAGCTTAAGATGTTACGTGCTCTTACCCTGGATCAAAATAAAATGAAGGCTCTCGATCATTGGCCCTTTAGCGAAGACTCCTGGGCGAAAAAACTAGCAATCACTCAAATTGGGCATTACGCGGAACTTAGGCACGATAATATGCTTTACGTAAAAGAATATCGTGGTGCGTGTTGCTTCTGCGAATACGCGGATCTAATGGTCGAACCCGTGCCTTCTTTTTGGAACGAATTCCTAACATTAATTGTAAAAATGAGGGCACTAACATCAAGCTGGCAATTAGAGCGATTTGAGGAGATCACGAGAAATATTATCACGTATCTAGAGTGCCAAATGGCTGAGAAACCAATAAGCCGAGCTTTGAAGAACTCTGTTTGGAATATCATTAAGAAGGTAGGTGGTTCAGGACCTGGATTCGAGGGTTGGTACTACACTTTGGTCGAAAATGCTTTCAAAGCGAAGCCAGAAGTAGCATCTATTTTCACCGGCGTAGATGACATTCGAGGTCCCGGAGGCGTCATCCACATTGGAACAGGAACCGTTAGGTTGATGTATGTACTCAGCCGCAAAGGTAAATCTGAAACAAAAGTGTTTCTTGCCCCAGTTTATTCATCGTATGAAGTCAAAACTCCATACGGTGTAAGATATAATGATGAAGAGTGGAGTATAGAATTGCAGAAGCTAAAACCGTTTGATTTCTAACGCCATGGTTTATACGGGTGATTTTTTCCCATTTGCAATTAATTCGAAGTTGATGATAGTTCCCGTGTCCTGAATCACATGAGCATTTTCATCCTCGGGGATCAATCTCAATAGAATTGGAGTATTTGCCTCCATTGTTTGAAATAAGCCACTTGTAACACCGTTGATAAAAGACTGACTAACAACAGTAAAAGAAAAAAGTACCACCTCTTTATTATCTTTATTAATTGTCATCAAATTGAGTAGAAAACGAGGAGAAGCAGGAGGAGAAGTAGTAAATTCCAAATTGGTAACGATAGAAATCCGATAGACTGCCGCAATAGCGATATTAATTTTTGTTGGATCAAGGAGATTAATCGTTATATTTAAATTGGGACCGGGCATAGGAATAGAAGCCGGGATAAATCGAAACAAGCGAGTTCCCGGATTAGTTGGAGCACGCATCGCAAATTGAGCATATGAGCCAATTTCTAGTGTGCTTACTCGGGCAGCCAGGACATAAATTTGCTCCTGAAGACCATCAATTTCTTCTCGGAATTCTTTGTCAACGAACAATATACCCTTTCTTAATTTGTCAATTTGATTTTGCAAAATGCCTATTTGTATATTACAATTATTAAAGCTGGCGAATCCGCATGAATTTACACAGCATGCATCATTATTGTCTTTCATTATATTATAATAGTTATACATATTAAAGTGTATAAGTAGTGGGAAAAATGCATTAATAAAGTTTGGATTTTGATTTTTAAACAAATATCTGGTTCTACTACTATGGATAGAGTTTGACAATACCGATCCGTTCACCGGAAAAATTGACGCAACGGAGATAAGGGAATTTGGCAAAACGTTTTTTCACACCATTCGAAGGATTCAAACGATAAAAATTTTGACGTTTTTTTCTACGCGTTACACAAATGAGGAAATCCGACCATAATAGATCCCTAAATTTATTTACCATGTCATCTAGCTTACCCGATG
>Ga0207047_1151_pt1 | contig 16283 bp, 18 predicted proteins | sample Alteio_BWMinCont_67_FD_153302 | JGI IMG/M metagenome (GOLD analysis project Ga0207047, IMG submission 153302) | Enriched cells from forest soil in Barre Woods Harvard Forest LTER site, Petersham, Massachusetts, United States -... | ecosystem: Environmental > Terrestrial > Soil > Temperate forest >...
ATGAGTTATCGCAATAGGAAAATGCCAGTACACAGGATCCCATGTCAAAGTCTGTCGCGCCAAAGTGCCCTTCAGAGCATCAGAGATAGAATTTCGAATAATTTTAATTTGATCGAAGTATTCTCCCAGTGGTATTTTCGTTTTCGTTGGGTCGATTGATTCAGGTGGTGTGATACCAACTTCACTATATGTCTCATTAATAGACTTATCTATTAGAAACGTACTGCTACTATTTTTTTTTGTAAAAAATTCACGAAGAGTGCTCCCTACGGCAATAGGTTTGGATCTATGACGCGCTCCGAGTCCTAACAAAAATCCCAAATAACGATCAATATTGCCATAAGGAACAATCAAACGAATATTATTTGTTAAAATAGGATGTGATTTCAGAGATCGCAAAGAATTTTCACGTATGTTCAAAGTGTTCTCAGAGTGCTTAGCTACAATAACATACAAAACTTCATTATTTGAATAAACAATGTAATGATCATATTCCTTTCTTCCGTCTTCGGAGATCTTTGCTCCAGATGCGAATATCATTTTTTCAACCCTCCTATCAAATATAGTATTGTCCAAAAGTGGTTTAAGCCATTTTATTGTTCTGTCGATATAATAAATATCTTCCCAGGCATCCTTCATCTGAACATCATTAAGAACGAAATTATCTGTCAAGCTATATTTATTTATTGTGGGAGTCCATAAGCCACCATGTTGTTTTAGTTCTAAATATTTATCTTTATATTTAAAATATTTGTAAAGATAGTTCATATATATTTATATTAGATATTAAAGTTTGGATAGTTCTGTGATTACTTTTTCCCTCGAGTGGCGCTCCCATTTGGAATAAGAAATAACGATTTCAATGAGAACACGAGGGATATCAATAGTTATCACAGCTGTAGTGAGTTTCGGAATTATAATAATTGGCAAAAAATTTGGGTATTTCATTTGAAGAATTTCGTACCAGCGATCGAGATAATTTACCTCGGGGAAAGAAACGAGTGCTTCTCCTAGGCTATAGATGAAATACCCTCGAACCATAGGTAACATTGAACTAAGCGAATCGTTATAGTCAAGAGAGTCAAGAAGCACTTGCATCAATTTTTCATCGAAATTAATCTTGTTTGCAGCCAAAGAATAAATTTTAAGATCTATCGTATGACTCATAAGTAAAGTCTCTCTCCACGCATACTCCGCTGAATTATCAGGATTAACCTCTTTGCATTTATTCAAAATTGTATTATAAATGTCACCACATTCGAGAGGAAATCCATCATGTCCAAATTCTTGCAGGTGTTCACATGGAAAAACTCTCAATAGATGATCAAAAATAGTGATTCCAGCCAATTTAACAAGAAGGTAGGTAGTCTTTCTTTTTTTGGTTACTGGACGATCAATAATTAAACAATGTCTGACGATATCAGCGCTTAATAACATAGCTGCAATGGGATGAAACCATTTGGGGTCATCAACCCTTCGCTTTGTGAACAGGCCACCCATCAATCCGAATAGTAAATAGGCTGATTTTTTGGATTGAACAAATAAATAAATTTTCAAATTTTATAGCTGAGAAAGCTCCATCATTACTTTTCTCCTCAATTGAAGCTCCCAATTGGAAAAAGAGATAATGATTTCAATGAGAACAATAGGGATATCAATTGTTATCAGTCTGGGAGTCAGCTTTGGTATTATTATAATTGGTAACAAATCTGCGTGTTTCTTTTCGAGAATTTCGTACCAGCGATGAAGTAAATTACTCTCGGGGGAAGAAATTAGTGCTTCTCCAACACTATAGAGAAAATATCCTCTCGCGGAGGGCAAGACTGAACATAACCCATCGGCATAGTCAAGGAGCGCTGGTATCTTTTTTTCATCAAAATTAAATTTATCAGCTCTATCAGTATAAATTATATTATCAATCGCTAGACTTGCACGCAGAGTCTCCTTCCATATAAACTTTACGCGATTATCAATAGGAACCCTGAAGCAGTCATTCCTGATGCTATTATAAATGTTACTAAATCCGTGATAAACTCCATTATCTCTAATTTTTCTCAGTAGCTCATCGTGATTAGTTTCTGTCACACGATTAAAAACAAACGTTCCTGCCGATTTAAAAGCACTGAAAGCTATTTCGCGATCTGTAGAACTGTAACAGACCTTTAAAGTATTTACAACGACATCATAGCTTAATAACATAGCAGCAAGCGGATGAAACCATTTCTTTTGATCATCAACCTTTTTCTTTGAGAATCTCCCTCCCATTGATCCAATAGTAAATCGTCTTCATAATGGATATAATAAAGAATCGAGTTTTCAAATTTTATAGTTGCGATAACTCCCTCATCACTTTTTCCCTGGAGTGAAGCTCCCAATTGGAATAAGAAATAACGATATCAATGAGAACACGGGGGATATCAATAGTTATTATAGCTACAGTGGGTTTCTGAACTATAAATATTGCCCAAAAATATGCGTGTTTGGTTTTAACGATTTCATACCAACGATCGATTAATTTTGCATCGCGGAAAGAAACGAGTGCTTCCCCTACACCATAGAGAAAATATCCCCGAGCGATGGGCAACGGAAGGGTATCTAACCAATCCGTATGGTCAATGAGTATGGTTATCCTTTTTTCATCCAAATTAAATTGATCTGCGGCTTTAGTATAAATTTTATCATCAATCGCTTGACTGGCAAGTAAAATCTCCCTCCAAACTTTATTTGGGCGATCATTAATGGGAACTCCTATGGCGCCATCTAGAAAGGTATTATAAAAGTTACAATATCGATATAGATCTCCTTCATATCTAAATTTGTCCAATTGGCTACCTGGATAAGACGGCATCAGACGAGGAAAAATACGGCATCCAGCCATTGTAAAAGCATCGAGAATATCTTCTGTTGTTCGAGAACCGTAAGTCTGAATTAAACAACTTGCGACAATATCATAACTTAATAACATGGCTCCAATGGGATGATACCATTTTCTATCAGTCATTGATTCGAATAATAAATCCAACTCATTATTGATATAACAAATAATACAATTTTCAATTTTAAAAGTTGAATTTATTATAATTTATATGGTTTAGTAATCTATTCAATCAGTAGAAAATGTCTTATCAGAATCAAGCAAATCTGGAAGATGATGAGTTGCTTGAATCGAATGAACATAAGGGGAAATTATGCGATTATATCTGTATCGGCATTCCTGTTCTAATAATGGCATATCCTATCATAAATCTAATAAGTTCCTCTCCCTCACCAGACCCACTATGTAAATATTATCTCCCCCAGATGATCAGCTACATTATTATTGATTCTTCTGCATGGATTTTCCTCATAGGGTTGATATTGGTTAAGGGTAGTTATGAAAAATTAATCATGTGTATTTCATTGGTAATTATGGCTGTGGCGTCCTTTATTGCCGGTGGGATAAATATTAGTTTTTTCGTGAATGTCAATCACAAAATGTTAGCAATATGTCATGTTAATACCTATATGGATATATATTTATATTTACATGCTTATTTGAGCGTGCTTGGGATGTTTCTGTTGCCTATTTTCGCATTTGTTCTTCCCGCAGGCGGAAATGGTAGGGATCCATAAATGAAAAAAATTAGTCCGATGGAATCACCCAATGAAGTTTTATTCGAGACTGAAGATCACCGTCGTTGATCGTGAATTTGTTGCTCCAGATTGCTTGTTTGTGGTTCCATGTGTCTGACCAGAAGCGGCTTTCATTCATTTCTCGCGCGGTAGTTTGCACCCAATGATCCATCTCAACTGAACGCGAAACGGCCTCGGGGTCTTGTCCCCGAGGGCTTCGATCAACTACGAGATGAAAATCCGCAAATTTGTGCTGATGAGGTGTTAGCAGTTCATCAAATACATTGCTCTTTGTCCAATTGCTTTTTCGGCGTTTCCACTTCATTGTTTCAAGATTCAGCACATAAATCGACGCGCGCAAAAAACAACTATGCTTCTCTCCCAAGCTGCTGTTCACCCTTTTGCCATCACTTTTTTGCAACGGTTCGGCCTTTTTCTTCACTTTTTTCTCAAGCCGCTCTTTATGCTCCTCCCTCCTTTCCGCTTTCTCCCTCGATTCGACCAAACGCCGCTTGCCTTCTGCTTCCTTCTCCGCTATTTCTACGAGCACCCGCTTACGCTCTTCTTCCTTCTCTACCACAGCGGCAGCCGCCCTGGCAATTTGCGCCTTCCTCGAAAGAACACGTGGCATCACAAAAAGAATCTAACTAACCACCGAAACAAAAGGATCTTTCAACCAATTCCCAATTTCAACTTTTATAAAAAAATTGAATTACTCTAGGCTAATATATTATGAAGAATTAGATTAAGAATAAAGATGATTTACGTTATAACTGAAACTGATTGTTTTGTGTATAGAGACGATCAAACTGTAACAACAACCGTTATCGATGTCGTCACCGATAAAGAATTAGCTGAAAGAATAATGAAAAAGAGAGCAGAGGAAATCATAAAAGAGAACAATAGTGGATTGATTGAAGGGGAAAGTGATGAAGAATTATTCTTCAGTTCGACAGATTCGAAGAATATGTGTGAGATTAGTCAATCGATAACTCATGAATACAGATGCAAACATGAAGTTGATATACAAAATTTTATAGTGGAAATACATGAACGGCCGGCGATCAAAAATTGAATTTAGGATTCTGAGTGGGATCCTTTGTGTTGAATATTATTAAATTGGATGGCGAAATTGGTCGGGTTTCACTTGAGTGCTGATTTTTGTGGAATTTATGCTTTTTATTTGGACAGGTGTGAACGATGTTTAGATCCTTTTCCAATGGAAGATCCTTATGTGACGAATTTAACTGATTTGGCAGTGCTTGGTAAAACGCCTGAGGAAATAAAACTGTTGCCGAAAGTGGAAATAAAACGGTTAAGTTCTTTGTTGCCGAAACATCAAGAAATGAAACTTATGAAATTTAACAGGAGACTTGAATGTCCGTGTCAGAAGCTGGCAGGTCCATCGTGGACTCTTTGTAGGAAAATTAGTGTAAACAGTTTTTGTTGTGAAAGGAAGAGAATTATAAAAATACTGCGGGAAGGGTCCTTGTCGTGTCCGTTTTGTCTTCGGGTTATTTGTAGTTGGGCGTGTTTAAAGGATCATGTGAAGAGAATGCATTCTGATTCGGGATGTCGGTGGATTGTTGATTTGGCATTGTTAGGAGGTGAGTGGTGTCCATTGTGTGGCGATATACTACGGAGAGGTCATGTTGAATCAAGTGAAAAAGAATTATTCGGATTAATTAAGAAAGGTGAGGATGCGAGATATCAAATTAAGAATACTTTATGTTCGCGTTGTAGGAGATGGAATCATGGAAAATTATTGAAGCTACCTAAAATGTTGAGGATTGATGAGAAGCTGTATAGATCGGATAGATATGTGCCAAGGAATGTTGAGCGAGATACTTTACATTTAGGTGAGCTTGGTCCTATTGAAATTTTTGATAGGAATACAGGGTTCTATGCGGATCTGTTGAAACAGGATGTGGTTCAAGAAATAAAAGATTCATGTCTGGATCCCTATTCGATCGATAGGAGAGGTGGAAATTTTTATCGGACGATTTGGGATGGGGTGTTATATACATGTGAAACGGGTCGTGAGAGGCGATTGCGTACAGTGGAAGAGGTTCGGGCGATGGAAATTCCGGGTACATTAATTTTAGCAAAAATTCGAACGGAAATTGCTTTGTTGGAAGGTGCACTGTGTGCAACTCAAATTATTTCGCCATTGAGGAGTATTATCCGAGGATATTTGCCGTGGCAGTTATGGAATTTTGAACGAGTGTTATCTCGGATTCACGCGGATATTATTCGGTATGCTCCTTCCGTTGTTGCTTTAATGTCCGTCATTGGCGCTGGTCGGTTGCCGTGGATATATGAATGAGCCTACATGATAGCCACGCCATTTGCATTTCGAACGCCAAGATCCACTGGTTTTCCAACGGGTAATAATTCTCCGAATTCATTAACTTTGAAGAAATTAAGATGAGAAGTCGTACTATTATGATCCATTACGACTAAATTTCCGTCTTTTTGATCAGCATCGGATGGATTTCCGGTGAGGATTGATGCTGCTACCACTGGAATATCAACAAAAATATTTTTCCCAGTGGTTACAATTCGTGATATGGTGTCGCTTCCTGCGTTAATAGTAAAAGCATATTTATCTATCGCTGTTACCCAACATGGAGCATTTTGTGATAGACTAATGACATCAACGAAAGTATTGTTTCTAAAGAGGCCGAGGTTGTTGGAATGCGCTAGACTAATTAATGCTGTATTGTCGTTAAAAACGTGAAATCCAAATGGCGCAGTGGTATTTGGTGGAGCGGAGATTGCTATTACTTCTCCTGAGAGCGATCCATCGTCGCACAGAGAGATGACATCGACTGTACCTGGAGTTGGATCAGTTTTTATTGTTACAATGAGCTCATTTTTTGCCACACTAATTTGCGAGGTATTTCCCACCTGAGGTACACCAGGCTGAGCAAGAATAAGCTGCACAGTACCGTCTTTCTCAAAATCACATAATGAAAATGAATCAACAGTTGTGACCCCTGCGACATACATATGATTATATCCAAAGTCAATGGAAACAGGAGAACTACTGGTCGTTACCCTCTGTAGAAAAACAAGTTTGTTCCTTTTCCGTTTAAATAGCGATACAGAATTACTTCCATTATTTACCGCGGCGAATAGTTTATTATCATATTGTTTAATCGCGAAAGCACTACCACTTACGCCTCCCTTTCCAAAAGTCCCAATAGTTTGCAACAGACAAAACGTTTCCGTATCGTATACTAGAATTTGATTATCTACAAGATCATTGGTCATAGTTAAAGTCAAAGATTTTATATCCGGGGTCTTATTACAATTTCGCATTTATATAATCTGTGGAAGAATATAAATTTGAAATATCTATCGTATCGCATATGAATATATCAATGGGAAATTAACATATGACATCAATTCCTCCTTGCATATGTGGTTGGAAATATGAGGGACAAATATTGAGAACTTGTAATGCCTGCGAAGTATTAAAAGTTCATAAAGACGGTGATAAAAAAATACATTCAACTTGCAATGGGTGTGAATCGAAACATGTTGAAGTTTCTTTGTGTTGTAAATGTGAACGAATGCCTGAGTTGATATCACGTGAAGTATATATATCGACGAATATTCCCACAGTACTCTGCCAAATAATTGGAAATTTCATGGAAGCGTCACTTGTATTTGGACAAAGGAAATGTTCTGAATCTACATGTAATGTTTATAGCTGTCATGAACATAGTGTTGAATGCGAAAGATGCGGAAGGTGCATTTGTTCCCTACATAGAAACAGATGTAAAGAATGCAAAACGACGTTCTGTTTGGAGTGTTTTAGTGATCATAATTTTTATGCAATATGTGGTTCCGTAGGACGAAAATGCGCAGAGAAGAATATCAAATGCGATATTTGTTATAGAAAATCAAATCATTCACATATTGTGTATCGGACGAGTTATTTTTATAGATGCAAAACTGAATCGATCAATGTGTGCTGTAACCATATTGGATCGTTTCATAAAGACAAAATAAGTCACACGATAGAACATATAACTTGCCATTGCCAAGCAGATGTCTGCCCCGATGATTTAAAAAAATGCGATATTTGTTCAAGTTGGGAATACTGTCATAAGAAGATAAATGTTCCATTTGTCTGTAATTTATGTGAAAGAGATAGTGATGAGACGAATGTTTGTTGCTGGTGTCTTGAGATTCCGAATGTTGTGAAGGATAATCATACGGAATTATGCTGTGTGTGTAAAATGAGTGCATGTGGGGAACATTTTAAGAAAGCTTGGGGCCATTGCAATAAATGCGATATAGAGGGGAATAGATGCGAATAGATAAATTTGAAATATGTTGGTTTTAAGATGTTAATATGAGAATGGGGTTGGATTCAAATATGATTCGATGTGCGTGTGGAGAGGAATATTCTGTGTATATGATTATGTTGAAATGTGCTGCTTGCAATCAAATAAAAGTTCATAAAGAGAATATTAAAAAAGTACATTACGGTTGTCAGACGTGTGTACCGATACCGAAACGGATTGACGCTTATATTTGTTGTGATTGCGAACTGATGCCGAAGTTGGTATGTGGGGAAGTATATGTGGTCACGCAACTTCCGAAGGTATTGTGTGGGATTATTGGAAATTTCATGGAGGCTACAGTGGTAATCTGGCAAAAAAAATGTTTTGTGGAGACATGTTACGCGTATTCCTGCGGTCCCCATGATATTCAGTGCAACACGTGTTTAAAATCTATTTGTTCCAGGCATCAAGCTAAATGCGTTGAATGTCGTGGGATTTTTTGTTTGGACTGCTGGCCAATTCATAATCGACATCCAAAATGTGGTTTCATTGGACCAATATGCGCTGCGTATAATTTGCAATGCGCTTTCTGTAAAATAACATCAAATCATCCACACATTGCCTATAGAAAAAGAGATAATGTATGTCAAACAGAAGCAGTTAATGTATGTTGTGATCATATTGGATATTTTTCAGAATATTCCAGGGATGAAATAACGCATACAATGGAGCATAACATTTGCGTTTGTAAGAAGAAAGTATGTAGAGATGATTTAAAAAAATGCGATGAATGTTCAGCTTGGGGGGCTCATGGTCAGAGAGTGGGGACTCCTTCACCGTGTGATTTGTGTGAAGGTAAAATAATTTATTCGAATCTGTGCTGTAGGTGTCTTCCAAAATTTCCAGCGATTGTGAATTATAATCATATGAAATTATGCGGAATATGTAAGAAGCATGCGTGTCCGGATCATTTTAAGAGAGTTTGGGGCCATTGTAGTAAATGTGATGTGGAGGGGAATCGATCGAAATTTTTATATACAGATGAATAAATATTGAATAAAGTATCATTAAGCGTGTTAAAAAGTATATTGGAAGATCAATTATATGGATGATTCAAAGGTTTATATCGAATTTCGAGGGGAAGAGAAATCACAGTTGTTAATTGATTTGCCATCATCTGTTGATAATTTAAAAGGAATTGTTTCGAAGGAATTGAATTGCAATATCAAAGCAATAAGATTAGGTGTGACAACTGGGGGAAGTTATCATGATGAATTCGCATTGGAATTATTGCGTGATGGTTTCCTATATGTTTATTTGACTGAAATATGCGCGATATGCTTAGATAACATGATCGATCAATTTCGTTTAATATGTAATCACTCGTTTTGCTTGGAGTGCATCAGTGATAATAAGTTCAAATCGCTGATGCGTGAATGTCCAATTTGTCGAAGAGCAATAGGAGAGGACAGATATTTCAAATATGCTTCATTCAATCATAGTTGGTTGAAATGTGACACATGTCTGTTGATGAGAATTGATTCAACAAATGACATTTGCTATCGATGCAATACAAAATACACAATTTGTACAAAAAAATATAACCATCTGGTTGAACAAATTATCATCAACAAAGAGATATCAATATTTCGATTCGTCCGGAGTGAAATCGCAAGTTGTTGCATATGTGAATTCGGTGGTCGAATGGCATTGATCAAACAAAGATTATATCATGTTTGTTCAAAAGATTTCTTAAAATATACATCGGAAACTATAGAATTCGAAAATTTCGCTTTCCATCGCTGCAAGGCTGTGGAGTATATTCCCGAACTGGACCAGTCTTATTCTATTTCAGTATCCGATGGAGATATGAGTTGAACAGCTCGACTTTCCATATATGTCATCCTATTTGATAATATTCGTATGGCTTAAGTCCAACACATCAGGAGATAAATTTGAAATATCAAGCTCATAAAACATCAATCAGTGTCAAGAACGAATAATCTGAATATGATCGATTGTATATGCGGGGATAAATACGAGGAAGGGAAAATATTGTATTGTAATGCTTGTGTACGAGCCAGAGGTCATAAAAGAAATGTCAAGAAGATACATGCGGGTTGCGACAAATGCGAGTTGAAAGAGATATACGTTGACATTTGTTGTGAATGCGAATTGATGCCCAGGTTAGTAGCTAATGAAGTATATGTGGTGACGAATCTTTCAGCAGTGCTTTGTCAAATTGTTGGTAATTTCATGGAGGCGAGAATGATAATGCTACTTTATAAATGCATTGAATCTTCGTGTTATGTGCATAGTTGTCTTTCACATATGGTTAAGTGTCGGCTATGTAAAGAATCGATTTGTTCCACACATCAGAGTACATGTTATGTATGCAAAGACACTTTCTGTGTGGATTGCTACCGAGCTCATAATATTCATCCAGTATGTGGTTTCGTTGGACCATTATGTGTGACGAAGGATATCGAATGTGCAATCTGTGGTATAGATTCAAATCATCATCACATTATATATAGGAAGGAGAATGATAACATATGTAAAACAGAACGGACCAATGTATGTTGTGATCATATTAGACATTTTTCTCGGGGTATAGCACAGGATGAAATAACACATACGAAAGAACATAAGGATTGCCATTGCCAAGAAGCTGTATGTCCAGACGATTTAGAAAAATGTGACACGTGTTCGACGTGGATACATTCCGCTCATAAGAAAATGAATCTTCCCTCGTTGTGTGGTTTATGTGAAGGAAAAAGCGTTGAAACGTATGTTTGTTGCAGTTGTCTGAAAATTCCAGGTATCAGAAACCTAAATACGAAAATATGTTCGATATGTAATAATCATGCTTGCGCCGATCATTTTGAAAGAGGTTCGGGTCTTTGCAATAAATGCAATATTGAGCAAAATGCGGAATCCATGCGATGATTATGAGGCGGGAATGTATCAAAAATTTTGAATAATAATTTGCTAAAGCTCAATTAACATATAATATAATATAGGCTTATTATATTATGGCAGAAACTATAAATCACGATGCAACAGATATTCAAAAAAACGCAGCTGAAAAATTAAATAAGAAATTCGACGTATTATTAAAGTTGATTCAAAAAATAATGATGAACATCAATGGTAAAGCTATCACAACGTTCACGGAATTCATAAATATTGATCGCGAGGATATAGTGAAAAAAACTAATTATGATAGCTTGGTGGAGATGTCAGGGGAATTGTTTAAACATTTTTCCAAAGCGAGTGCGGGATGGGTTCGAAGGGCGACGACAAAAAATTATATATTATGTTTCCTCCGTTTCGCATGCAAAGATTTAGGGCTCAATTTCAAATCTGTGAAGAAGGAGAAATCTGAGACGATCGAAGGAAAAAAATATAAGCGTGCCCATTATTTTTATTCTATAAGCGCTGAGATATAATTCAAATTATTAATAACCCACTCAAATATTTCATCAAAGTTATATATCATTTCATGTATCTAAATAACGAACAAAAATTGAAATTAACTATTTATTGAGTAATTCATTAGTTTGGATAATATGGTTTAAATATGTCCCAATGGTTCACACGAGCCACCTGGTGGGCTAATTTCACGTTCTCCATAGCAAGTTTCCAATCTGCCCGCGAAGTAGTAATCTATTCGCGAATTAATCGGCATTGTCGCACGGATACCGCCTCGAATCAATCTCTCTGGCAAATGCTAAAAGATCGCGATCAAGGAGACGTTAAGGACATGCTAAACGGGGAAAGCATCTTTTCTCTTTACCTCTTTAACGATCATTCCTTAAAATCTCGCTATTTCAATGCATCTTATAGTATGCGTTTCAAAAAAACCCACTACGTTCCCTCCAGAATCATTTCAACTGCACTCTTAATCAATGACTCCCACACGGCTCTTACTCTGAAGAATTCCTATGTTGTAGATAAAATGGGTATGGAAATCTTTCACACACTCGTTGCACATAAATGGCTCACATATAATGAACCTAAAACTCTCGGATGCACGCACATATACATTAATTTTTTAAGATATGACATGTACGGAAATGAAGGTGATCCACCATTATCATATCCATTGATTTCATTTTGGCTTCGGAAATTTATCAAAGATGGAATAGTATCGTGGAAACATAATCACATGTTTAAAACAATTAAACTGCCCATTAGGGATATAATGCAAGATTGTACATATTATCTAAATCTTCCGCTCGATCCCCACTACGTGAGAAAAATTTCGCGAAACTACACGATGCCATCGGGTGAAACTATCACAATATTTCGCGCTAGGTAACTTGCTCAATTGCACAGTTAATTTGATCAAACACAATTCCCGCAATATCGATCGAGTTCTCAATAAAATACTGCCGAACATACTCACTATCACTAATATATTTCCTAAGAAATATATCAAATTGTTCTTCAGAAATTGATCCGACATTATACACAGATCGGTATTTCTCTGGTAATTTATATCTAAGTGATTCCCACAACATCGCAGCCGAATACGAATCTCCTTCTATATCCCAATAATACGTATGAAAACAAATCGAAATCCTGCAACGACTTTCTCGAATTTTAGTTATTTCATAAAAGTATTCCACTAAATATTTATTTGTCCTAACCCGCGAATTCAACAATATTGCTCTCAAAGTATTACAACTACCTACTTCCCAACATTGTTTATCATCTGGATCTTCCACACGCCAATTTTTTGTACGAATCATCACTGTAAACTCATTCATACACGCATCAAACGGACCCGTATCAAACGAAAGATCCATAATTATTCTCGAAATATCTGCCACCAGATATAAATTCAACTGTGTCATTAAATCTATAATCACCTCCATCACAAACTTTCGCAATCTCATATCTTATCAATTTTTTATTTAACGAAACATAAAATTTGAAATACTATAAGTTTGCGCTTCTCTTTGATTATAATCAAGTGTAAACTCCTATGGGTCTTCAACAATCGACAACAAAACAATTCATCATCGCTTCAAAATTACCGAAAACAATCGATCCTCAAGCTTTAGTTGACAAATATGATGAATTCCGGGATCTATGCCCAATTTGTTTCTCCATTCCGCTAGAACCAGTAAGCCTCGAATGCGGCCATCTATTTTGCCAGGAATGTCTACAAACGGCTTTAAGCAAAAAAGAGAAATGCCCAATATGTCAACAAATTTCTAAAATCACAGACATAACTCCAGATCATACCACACGGTTGAGAATATCAGGCCTCCGCCTCAAATGCCCCAACAAAGAATGTAAACACATCAGTACCATCGGTAAATACGGCGCCACGATCCTCAAACATATCCAAAATTGTTCGCAAACTCTCGTCACCTGCATTGAATGTAAAACCGAAATGAAACAATCAGAAACGAAAAATCATCTCACTGCCGACGGACAATGCCCAGATAGACCCACCGTCTGCGAAATCTGTGATAAATATATACCCTATTCCCAACTCCCTTCACATATGTATTCAAAATCACACGTCGACACACTAACGGAAAAATATAAATCCCTCCAGGATAAATTAGCTTCACGGACTTACTCCGAAATCGAAACATTTAGAAATCTAATGAAATACCCAGAATTGTATCTAAAATTTAATTATGCTCTAAGCGATATCAACTCTAAAAGGCGACGAATTATAACCGAAGAATTAGATTGATCGCTCAGTCGCTATCTACATTGTACCATAAATCTCTCGAAACACACTGATCGCGATAGATATTGAACCATAATCCACTACAATTGGACCACTCTCACTAACGAATTTCCTCTGATATTTATCAAACACTCTCTCTGTAATTGCTGACACACTATATACAGGTTTCCGCTCCTCTGATTGCTTATATCTAACTCCTTGCCACAAAGCTCTCCTCTCATCCCCTTGCAAATAATCATACTTCCTATAGAAATCCCACGTAATTATGTTACGTCTTTCTCTAATTTTGACAATTTCGTGAAAATATTGTATTTGATATTTATTTAAATATTGATCAACCATTATATTTTTAAGAAAAGTCCAGTAGTAACCGTGTTCCCAACATATTTCATCATCAGGATCTTCCCTATAATTGCCCACTCTATGAATCTTTTTCAACTCATTCATACACTTATCAAACGGACCCATATCAAATGAAAGATCCATAACTATTCTCGAAAGATCCTTTATTAAATATCGCTCCAATTGAGTCATTCAATGCATAATCACTTCACCCCAACGACAAACTTCCCAACTGAACATTTCATCAATTTTTCCACTGTTCAATTATGCCTCGTCGTGGAGTACGATGCCATATCATTCCCGAGAAGATACCACATATAATTTCACTTTCACTATACCAAATTTCCAAACTGCCGAGGAAGTCGCAACTTATCACATCCATAATCTGAGAATCATCGTTTATTGAAGAGTCCGAAACACTTTCGATTTCTTTAATAATTATTTTGGGATGATAGTCTCATATATTAGCATAGTCACAAATTTTTTATCCTAAATCTTAGAATTAATCATAAATTTCTCCAATATTTTAGTTCTCAATTCCTTTTTCCGTTCATCCGTGACATCCGCCTTATCTATAATTTCAATTGCTTCCACCATTCTCTGAACCGGATCTGGTTTACCTTTATATATTATTTCCATATTATGTTTATGTATCGCTCCCTTACGATGGACAGATAAATTTCCCCTACATATTTTTTTCCCACACTCGCATTCTATCTTCTCACTGCTTCTCGAAATTTTTTTTATATTATCAGTCATTTATATAAGATAATATAATTAAATATTTAAATATTACTCAAATCCCAACTCGTGCAGATCTTCAATTTTGTCATCTCGTTCGAATAAATTAACTGTTGCTTTAATCTTACACGGACTTTCATTCTCTTCCTCGCTATCGCTATTATCGAAGATCGCTTTCTTTTTTATTCCCATTAAACAACCTTGCATTCCACGCGATTTCTTTGTCCTATCGTATGTGATATTCTTTCTCTTAATATCACTTAATAAAAAGGTCCACGTTACTTTTTTCTTATATACTTCATTATATAATCCAGTGAAATCATCTTTATGTATCAAATCTGCATTATCATGCGTGATAACAAAATGATTTCGCAAGAATTCACTCATCGTATCATTCTCATCACACATGTCCCTAAACTGCTTGATAATTATTTTGGGCACTGACAATCCCTTTTCATAATATTGTTTGGCAAAAGGTAATAATATATAAATGAATGCTAATTGATATTCAGCTGAATCAAATTTTTCAATCAACGTATTATCTAATAAATAAATTCCCTTTTTATTAGTAGCTTCATCAAACATAACTTTTGATAAAAATCTATTAATCAATTCAGAAACTAGTCCGCGTCTCATTAATCCTTCATCTACATCGGCAATAAAATTTTTATTGGAAGTTATAAGTATTTTAGCATAGAGAATGATATCTGCGGCTGTTCCATAAACGATCTCGTTTGATCCTATTTTGTCCCCATCAACGAAATCCTTTAGCAAATCCGCATCCAACATAGATCTATCCAATTCCTCGAGATAAACAAATCTGGCATTCAATATTTTAGCGAATTGTTTATGAGCTTTCGCATAATTTTTATTGAATGTTTTATTATTCAGCTTAACACTATAAATCGGCAGAGATTTAGAAAACATTTTTGCCATTGTTGATTTACCATTCTGAGCGGTATGACCAATTACCATTAAGAACTTTTGCTCTTTCGTTTCACCGGTCAAACAGTATCCTAGCCAAGCAAGATGAAATTGATATAGCTCATTATCGGTATTAGATATCTTTAACAGAATATCTTGCACTGCGACAGTTATTTTCGGATCAGGATCCATGTAATCTATTTCTAGACATTTACTTATATAATCTTCTCGTTTACGTTCCCTAAATAAACCCTTTGAAAGATCATATTCTCCATTTCGGAAGCTCAACAAATGTTTTGCAGAATCTAATTTCTTAATAAAAAGTGGATCTAAGAATAACGCATATAAATATTTAAATACGCCTTCAACATACTTACTATGGGTATATTTCGGTAATGCCTTCGAATAGAGCAATCGTCGCTCAGCATTTGTACACGCACTCAATCCATCAGTTAATAATTTTTCGATGAATTGAGCTATTTCGGTCAACATCTCCAGATTATTGATCTTTTCCCAAATCATTGAATTCTTATTAAAACGATATATTTTATCATCAGTAAATACAACATCATCCTTCCTCATTTTATGATAATACTTGGCAGTCGCAATTTGTCCCTGATCTAATGTTGTCAGAATATCATTCACAACAG